>OLGH01003312.1_pt1 | contig 11229 bp, 10 predicted proteins | sample 1604851 | NCBI WGS metagenome assembly OLGH01 (sample SAMEA3888894, study PRJEB22519) | human gut metagenome | biome: human gut; feature: human-associated habitat; material: faeces | place: Denmark | collected 2010
ATCTAATAGTTTTTGAGCCTCAGCAAATCTTACTTTAGTAGAAGGAGCTTTCATAATTACAGCAATTAGTGACAGACCATCACGAGTAGCACTTGCAGACAAATTATATAATGCTAGAGAAGTTGAGCCAGTTTTTAAACCAGTAATACCTCTGTAAGTTTTAATTAATTTATTTGTATTTACCAATTGAGATTTTCCGCCCCTTAAGCTATCCATCCAAATAGTAGTATATTTTGTTATGTTAGGGTGTTTAGTTAAAAGTTCTCTAGACATTAAAGCAATATCATAAGCAGAAGTTACATGACCATCTTCGTCAATTCCATGACAATTTTTAAATGTTGTATCATTCATACCAAGTTTTTTTGCTTTATCATTCATCATTTGAACAAATGCCTCTTCAGAACCTGCAATATGTTCAGCCATTGCAACAACACAGTCATTTGCAGAAACAACACATATTGCTTTTAACATCTCATCAACTGTTAAAGTTTCTCTAGGATCAAGCCAGATTTGAGAACCGCCCATAGAACGAGCATTTTCTGAACATGGAACAGTATCTGTATAAGAAAGATTACCACTATCAATTTGTTCCATTATTAATAAAATACTCATAACTTTTGTAACAGACGCAGGACGTAGTTGCTCATGTGCATTGTGCTCATAAAGAACTTGGCCGGTGGATTGTTCTATAAGTATTGCAGCTCCAGATTCCAAATTTAAAGAATTATCATTTTTAATTTCTGAATTTATTTCTAAAATATCTGAAGAAGAGGCAGGACTAGAAATTAAATCTGTTGACCATATATATGAACCTGAATCATATCCTATTGAAATTGTTGCAAAACTAAAAATAATTAGTAATAAAATTGTGATTGTTTTTTTCATTATTACCTCCAACTTTTCATATAAAATCATTTTAGGATTTATATAAAATTATAAATGTTTTGTATAAATATATGTGAAAGAAGAGTTTTTAGACCTGGATTAAATTTTTCTTGACTTTTATTTGAAAAAATATTAAGATATAGATACTAAAAGTAAAAGGATGTTGATAAAAATGTTTAATATAATAATGAGATTATTAATGATATTACTTGTTTTGTTAGGAGTGATTTTAATATATGATGCAAGAATAATGACTAAAAAATTTTTCAGTTTTGGAGATCAAAATGAAGGAACATTAGGATTAAAGATGTTGGGATTCTTTTTATCTTTAATAGGTGGACTGGCATTATACTTTTTATGTAAATAGAATTGACATTATTTGTAAAAAGTGTTAAAATAAAAATGCAACAAATAGTTATTCATATCAAAGAGAAAGGATTTAGAAATGGAAAAGAACAGTAAGACACCAGTAGACGTAGAAGTAAAGAAAGCAGAGGTAGAAAAATCTGCCAAACAGGCAGAAATGACTGGGGCAGAGCTGTATGCTCGATTACGTCTCGGTATCTAAATCTTTCAGAAAAAAGGAGCGGTTTTTTTCGCTCCTTTTTCTTTTTTAATACCTTCTTTTAATTTATTTGAAAAAGTACTAAATAAATATAACATAGAATACTATTAGAATAAATTAAACGCGTAAAATATGCAAGATAGAATAATAAAGGGGGATTATTAAAAATGAAAAAAGGATATAAAAAATTTATTATAATCGAAGGCATAATTTTAGTACTTATAATAACTTTAATAATATCACAATGTTATTTAACAAATAGAAAATTAAATAACGAGATAAAAAATACAATAGACAAAAATGAAAATAATGTGATTAACAAAAACACAATTGATGAAAAAATAAGCAAGTCTACAACAGAACTTCCTATATTAACAGAAGAAGATGAACAAACTGTAGAGGTTCAAGAGACAGAAGAAGAGGGATTTGAAGAGCAAGGAATTATAGCATATAACGGATCAGAAAAAACACCAAACATTCAACTTGGAGAATATGCAGGACTAACATATTATTCTCAATTAGATAATAGGTGGCGTCATAAAATATATTCTAGTGTAGGAAATACATCACAAACAATAGGAACATCAGGATGTGGACCAGCAAGTGCTGCAATGATAGTCTCTAGTATAAAAGGAAATATAACACCAGACCAAATGGCTGATTTATATACACGATATGGGTATCGTTCACCAAACCAAGGAACGTATTGGAGTGCTTTTAAATGGACAGCAGATGTATTTAATATTGAATATAGTGAATGTTATAGATTAGATGATGCAATTAACAAATTAAAAAATAATAATTATATAATTGCAAGTTGTAATCAAGGACTATTTACATACGGAGGACATTTCATTGTTTTAGTCGGCATTGAAGGAAATTATATAAAAATATATGATTCATATTTATATAACGGAAAATATGATGTAGCTAGTAGAAGGGGAAAAGCAATTGTGAAAGGATATACTACATATGTTTCAATTCAAGACTTTAGACAATATGCAAATTATAGAAAATTCTTCTGTTTTAAAAATAATAGAACAGATACAAAAGAAAATAATACACCAATAGATATTTCAGAAATTTCTACATCTAATATGAATTATCAAGTAAAAATAACTGCTAATAGTGGATTAAATATAAGAGCAGGAGCAAGTACATCATATGCGAGGGTAGGAGGATATTCAAAAGGAGATGTTGTTACAATATTGGCAGAATCAAATGGTTTTGGAAAAACAGACAAGGGATGGATTTCTTTAAATTATACAACTAAAAATATTGGAACAAGCAATACAATAACGACTTCTGGCCAAACAAAAAGATTAGCCAGAGCTAGCATTTTGTATAGTAATTCAAATTTGACAGGATATAGATATAATTATAAGGCAAATACTACTGTGACTGTGCTTGAAAATGTTTCAGAAAATGTTGATAAGGTTAGAGTTAATGTGACAGGAAGAGTTGCATATATAAATAAAAATAATTATACGAATGTGGCAAATACAAAAGCACAAAGTACAACAACTAGAAGAACAAAACCATGTATATTATACTCAAATTCAAATTTAAGTGGTGTAAGGTATCAATACAAAGCTAATACTACAGTAACGATTTTACAACATGTAAATTCATATGTAGACAAAGTTAGAGTAAATGCAACTGGTAGAATTGCGTATATTAATGTTAATAATTATAAATAAAAAAATAAATAGATGACAATTTATGAATTTTTATATTGAATAACTAAAAACGCAAAAACGTAAGTTTTATTGACTTTTTCACTTCTATTTGCTATAATTATTTATGTAACCTATAGTTTTATATTACACAACAATTGGAGGTAAAAATATGAGTCGGTTTACTGAATTTAAATACGACGAAAAGCAATGGGAACTTAGAGTCGAAGAAAAATTGGATAAACACCATGATGATGATGTAGGTCATATCAAAAAGTATTATTTACGCAACTTGTCGACTAACAAAGAATATCATTTATTAAATTCTGTGCATTGGGATGTTCTTGATTCTGATGATACATATGCTGGTCTTGAACAAATTGATGAAAATAGATTTTTAATATTCTACCAAGATGAGTTTGATTGTAGATTAACAGTATGGCCGGGTTATGGTAGTGTATGGGGATCATTATCTTATAGCGGTAAACGCTTGGTTTCTTTGAGTTCTGATAAAATTTGGCTTGGTAATTGGCGTGTTTACTCTATTAAGGAAAATTGCCTTATAGAAACGCTTAAACCATTTCAAGATTATTATCATACAAAAATAACACAAAAAACAGATTCAAATGGAAATGACTTTCTGCATATCCAACTGCCATTAGAATTAAAAGGCAATGATAATGAAATAGATTATCTACTATTCGTATTTGATACAGAAAAGTTTATGCCGGCATTTCCGGTATACAGTTCCTTAAGGGACCGTTATATCGAATTATCAGATTCCTTTACTGTTACTGACTTGATTGAGGAAGAATTTAAATACAAAGAGATTGTATCTTTGAATATGAAATCAATAACTGAAAAACTTCCTCTTTTTGGTCTAGTTGATAAAACTTGAATATTTGGAAACCGAGAAAAAGTGGCTACAAAAAAGTCCAACAGAAAAATGAGTGAAAAATTTTCACTCATTTTTCATTTCAAAAGTTACTTATCAAGTAGTTTCGCAAAACAACATATTACTCTTACTATTGCTTCTAAAAAGCGAATAATACGTTCCAAAATTATCAGCATAAATAAAAAGATGTCTTTATAGAACCATGAAATTCTATAAAAACATCTATACTGGTGCAGATGAAGGGACTCGAACCCCCACGCCGTTGGCACTGGTTCCTAAGACCAGCGCGTCTACCAGTTCCGCCACATCTGCGTATTTCTTATTGACAATATTTATAATAGCACATTTCACATTTCTTTGTCAATAGAAATTAGCAAAAAAAATTTTAAAAAACGGAAAATATTAAGAAAGTATTTAAATTAATTATATTTATCAATTTACTATTAAATTTGTTGACTTTTAAAAAAATAAAATGATATAATTAGACAAAAAACAAAAGAGGAAGGGATAAAAATGAAAAAAAATACACACAAAAAAATACTAGCAATAGCACTAATATTAATGATAGTAACTATTTTACCAAACATAGTAAAAGCAGAAAACACAACATCAATCACAACAAAAACAACAAACAATTCAAGCACAGCCACAAAATCAAATATAGCAACATTATCAGACTTTGGAATAAAACCACATGATTTTAAAGGGTTTAAACCAAATACGTTAAAATATTCAGTTGATGTACCAAGTGACACAGAAACAGTAGAAATATATGCTGTAAAAGGACAAAGTGGACAATTAGTAGCAGGTACAGGTATAAAAAAATTAAAAGAAGGAGCAAACACTTTTGAAGTAGTAGTAACTGCTGAAGATGGAAAAACAAAGAATACATATACATTAACAATAAATAGAAAAAGTAACGAAAGCTCAGAAAATACTCAAAAAAGTGATACAAATAATTCAATACAAGAAAATATTACAGAAAGTCAAGAAAATCAAACATCAAATGAATTAATAGAAGAAAATGAACAAACAACAAACACTCAAAAACAAAATGAAGTAGAAGAAACAAAAACTACTCAAAACAATTCTCAAATAAAAGAACCAGTACAAAATAATAAAACAGAAAAAAATAGTAATAAAAAGTTAATACTTATATTAGGTGCAGTTATAATAATTGCAGTAGTTGCAATTATAGTATTTATACTTAAAAAAGAAAAAGAATCTGAAGAAATGACACCTTTAATAGAAGAATTTTCTAAAGAAAAAGTAGGTCCACTAGAAAATGAAGAAGAGTATAAACCAAAAAGAAAAAGACATGCAAAGGGAAAAAGATTTAAATAATATGTAAATTAGGGAATAAAAAATTCCCTAAAATTTTCTTAAAAAAAGCAAATTTATGTTTGACATTTTTTTGTTTGTATGATATTATGTACAAAAATGAGAATGGAGTGATTAATATGCCAAGAAAAAGACCAGAATTAAATGTAAGAGAAAAAGCTATATTAAGATATATTGAAAAACAAATTATGAATGTAGGATACCCACCATCAGTAAGAGAAATAGGAAAAGCTGTTGGATTAAGTTCAACAGCAACAGTACATGGATATTTAGCAAGACTAGAAGACAAAGGATATATTAAAAAACAAGACAAAAAAGGAAGAACATTAAGACTATTAAAAGGAACAGATGGAGAAGCAAAGAAAACATCAACAAAAGATTTTTATACACAAAAAGAATTGGTAGAAGTACCTGTAGTAGGAAAAATAACAGCAGGTATGCCTATTTTAGCTGTTGAAAATGTTACAGATACATTTCCAATTCCAATTGACTTTGTTGGTAATTCCGACTGTTTCATGCTTACAGTTAGAGGCGAAAGTATGATAGAAGCAGGAATTCTAGATGGTGATTATATATTAGTAAGAAAACAAAACAATGCAAACAATGGAGAAATTGTTGTTGCATTAATAGAAGATGAAGCAACAGTAAAAACATTTTACAAAGAAACAGACCACATAAGATTACAACCTGAAAATAGTACAATGGACCCAATAATAGTTCCAAACTGTGAAATCCTAGGAAAAGTATGTGGCGTGTTTAGAAAAATGTAACAAAATAAAATAGGGAGAAAAAATGATAAAAAGAGTTATATTTGATATTGATAATACATTAATGCCATGGAAAAAAGAGTATGATAATGAAATAGGTATAGTTTTAAAAGAACTAGGTATAGAATATACAGAAGAAGAAAATAAAAAAATAAGAAAAGCTTTAATAGAATATGAAAATAATTATTACACCTTTAATACAAAATTAATGATTGATTTCATTAATAAATATACAAAGAAAAATTATCCAGAAGAACTAATTGAAATGCTAATTAATAGGTGGTCAAAATGTGCACCAGAAAAATTACCAGAGTCAACCATAAATGTATTAGAATATACTAAAAGCAAATACGAAGTTGTTGTTTTAACAGATTGGTACAAGGAACAACAAGTAAAAAGATTAGAAAAAGCAAAAATTTTAAAATATTTTCAAGAAGTATATGCTGCAGAAAATACAAAAAGAAAACCGTTTAAAGAAGCATTTATTCAAGCGATTGGAGAAAATAAACCAGAAGAATGTATAGTTATAGGAGATGACTTTCAAAGAGATATAGAAGGAGCACTAAAAGCAGGGCTACAAGCTATTTATTATAACCCTAACAACACAGAACAAAGCAAAAAAATATCTTTTTATAATCTTAAGAATAATGAAGAAACAAAGCAAATTAAATATTATACTATTTCAGAATTAAAAGAAATTATGAACATTTTATAAAAGTTCACAAAAAATTCACAGAAAGTTTGCAATAAAAATATTGACAAATGACACAGTGTCACTTATAATATATGACACAGTGTCATTTTTGGCTTTAAACAGAAAATTTGTAAAAAGCCTTAATAAAAAATTAAAATTGTATTTAACCAGAATATAAAGAACGTAAAAAGGTGGTGATAATATGCCAAAAGAAACATTTTTAAAATTACCAGAAGAAAAGAAACACAAAATAATAAAAGCAGCAAAAAAAGAATTTGAAAGAGTACCATTTGAACAAACCTCTATAAAAAATATAGTAGAGGATGCAGAAATTGCAAGAGGAAGCTTCTATCAATATTTTGAAAGTAAGGAAGACTTGTTGCGGATATATTTTAAATGCACATTTTAAAGAAATGAATGCACAAATGCAAGAAAATATAATAAAATTCAAAGGAGATATATTCAAAATATTTATATCAATGTATGACTGTGTAGACAATAATTTAATAAAAGACGAAGATATGAAGTTTTATAGAAGCATATTTGAAAATTTAAAAACAAGCGAAGATAGTAAAATTTTTAAAAAATTTGTGGATGAAAGACCTAAAAAAATAAAAGACTTTTATGAATATATAGATACTTCAAAGCTAAAGGTAAACTCAAAAGAAGAATTTGAAATTGTAGAAAAGATTTTATTTACAGTAACAACAAAAGCTATAGTAATGAGATTTCAATATTCTTCAAAAGAAGAAGCTAGAGAAAATTATTTAAAACAAATTGAATATTTAAAATACGGAATGTGCCAAACAAGGACTTAAATTTGACATCCAAAATTTTGAAAGACGATAAACAAAAAGAAGTATAGTGAAGGGAGAAAAGAATGTTTAAAGTATTAAAAAATTTAAAAGAATCATGGATATCAGTAATTGCAATTGTTTTATTATTAATAGTTCAAGCAGCAGGTGATTTAACATTACCAGATTACACATCAAAAATAGTAAATGTAGGTATCCAAAATGGTGGAATAGAAAATGTAGCACCAGAAGTTATAAGAAAATCAGAAATGGAAAATTTATTAATTTTTACTGATGATGAAGATAAAATTTTATCATCATATGAAGAAATATCAAAAGAAAATTTAGAAAATTCTGAGTATGAAAAATTAGTAAAAAAATATCCAGCATTAGAAAATGAAGTTTTATATAAAATTAAAAAATTAAGTAGTAGCGAACAAGAAGATTTAGATTCATTAATGGCAAAACCTCTAATGATGTTAAGTACACTAGAAAATGAAGAAACATCAGAACAAATGAAACAACAAATGTTAGAGCAAATGTCAGCAAGTGCACAAACCCAAGTGAATGCTCAAATGTCAGAACAACAAAAAGCAATGCAAAATATGAGTTTAATGGAAATAATTAAACAAATGCCAAAAGAACAATTAGACAAAATGCTAGAGACAGTAAATCAAAAGTTAGACGACATGCAAGAAAGTATATTAGAGCAAGCAGCAATACAAGAAGTAAAAAATGAATATAAAGCAATAGGAATAGATACAGATAGTTTACAAAATCAATATATAATAATTTCAGGACTAAAAATGTTAGGAATATCATTAGCAATTATGGTATCTGCAATATCAATTATGTGTTTATCTGCAAGAGTTGCAGCAAGACTTGCAAAAACACTTAGAGAAAAAGTATTCAAAAAAGTATTAAACTTTTCAAACAAGGAATTTTCTGAATACAGCACAGCATCATTAATAACACGTTCAACAAATGATATTCAACAAATACAAGGTTTAATTGCAATTTTATTTAGAGTTGTAGTATATGCACCAATCATTGGTATTGGAGGATTTTTAAGAGTATTAAATCAAAGTGATAACTCAATGGCATGGATAATAGGAGTAGCAATTTTAGCAATATTATTTGTAGTAGCTACACTATTTATTATAGCAATGCCAAGATTTAAAAAATTACAACAATTAATAGATAAATTAAATTTGGTTGCAAGAGAAATATTAACAGGTTTACCAGTAATAAGAGCATTTAATACAGAGAAAAAAGAAGAAAAAAGATTTGATAAAGCAAATATAGATTTAACAAAAACTAACCTTTTTGTTAATAGAGCAATGAGCTTTATGATGCCAATATTAATGCTAATAATGAATGGTATTTCCTTATTGATTGTATGGGTTGGAGCACATGGAATAGATAATGGAACAATGCAAGTTGGTAATATGATGGCATTTATTCAATACACAATGCAAATTGTAATGAGCTTCTTAATGATATCAATGGTATCAATAATGCTACCAAGGGCATCTGTATCAGCTAACCGTATAAATGAAATAATAGAAACAGATGAAGCTATAAAAGATAGCAAAGAACCTAAAAAATTAAATCCAAGCAAAAAAGGATTTGTTGAATTTAAAAACGTATCATTTAGATATCCAGACAGTGATGAAGAGGTCTTAAGTGATATATCATTTACAGCAGAACCTGGAAAAACAACAGCAATAATTGGAAGTACAGGAAGTGGAAAATCAACCATAGTTAATTTAATACCTAGATTTTATGATGTAACATCAGGAAATCTTTTAATAGATGGTGTTGACATTAAAGATATAGCAAATAAAGATTTAAGAAAGATTATAGGTTTTGTTCCACAAAAAGGAATATTATTCTCTGGAACAATAGAATCAAATATAAAATATGGAAATCCAAATATGTCAGATGAGCAAATGATAGAAGCTGCACAAATAGCACAAGCAACAGAATTTATTGAATCAAAACCAGAAAAATATCAAGAGCCAATCGCACAAGGTGGAAGCAATGTATCTGGAGGTCAAAAACAAAGACTATCAATAGCAAGAGCCATTGCAATTGACCCAGAAATATTAGTATTTGACGATAGCTTCTCTGCACTTGATTTCAAAACAGATAGTATCTTAAGAGCAGAACTTGCTAAAAAGACAAAAGACAAAACAGTAATTATAGTAGCACAAAGAATTAATACAATATTAAATGCAGACCAAATTATAGTATTAGAAGATGGAAAAGTTGTAGGTAATGGAACACATGAAGAGTTACTTAAAAATAACGAAATATATAAACAAATAGCACTATCACAACTTTCTGCAGAGGAACTAAATATACAAGAATCAAATTCAACAGAAAAAGAATTGGAAGGAGGTAAAGAACATGAGTAATAATGAAACAACAAATAAACCTCCAAGAATGAGAGGACATGGACCAATGGGTGGACCTGGAGGTCGTGGACCAGTAGAAAAAGCAAAAGATGTAAAAGGAACAACAAAAAAACTAGGTCAAAGACTATCAAGTTACAAAATAGCAATAATAATTGTAATGATATTTGCAATAGGAAGTACAATATTTAGTATTGTAGGACCAAAAATTCTAGGAAATGCAACAACAGAAATATATACAGGACTAATGAACAAAATCAACCAAACAGGTGGAATCGACTTTGCAAAAATTGGTAAAATAATATTATTTGCATTAGGACTATATGGTGTAAGTGCATTATTCTCAATGATACAAAGTTATATCATGGCAGGAGTTGCACAAAAGGTAACTTATAAAATCAGAAATGAATTAACAGAAAAAATAAACAAATTACCAATGAAATATTTTGATAAAAGAACAAATGGAGAAGTGTTATCAATAATAACAAATGATGTAGATACATTAAGTACAGGACTAAATCAAAGTATAACACAAATTATAACATCAATATTTACAATTATAGGAATATTAGTAATGATGATTTCGATAAGCTGGGAAATGACAATAGTAAGTTTATTAATATTACCAATATCAGGTGTAATACTTAAAAAAGTAATAGGAAAATCACAAAAATACTTTGTAAAACAGCAAGAATATCTAGGTCACGTAAACGGTCAAGTTGAAGAAGTATATGGTGGACACAATATAGTTAAAGTTTTTGGAAGAGAAGAACAAGCAATAAAAGAATTTGAAAAAGAAAACGAAGAATTATACAAATCAGGATGGCGTTCACAATTTTTATCAGGTTTAATGCATCCATTAATGAACTTTGTTGGGAATGTAGGATATGTTGCAGTTGCAATTTTAGGTGGATATTTTGCAGTAAAAGGTAGAATCACAGTAGGTAATATTCAAAGTTTTATACAATATAATAAACAATTTACACAGCCAATAGGCCAAGTTGCACAAATATCAAGTACAATACAATCAATGATAGCAGCTGCTGAAAGAATATTTGAATTTTTGGAAGAGCCAGAAGAAGTAGAAGATGTAAAAAATCCAGTATCAACAGAAGGATTAAAAGGAAACATAGAATTTAAAAATGTCCATTTTGGATATGATCCAGAAAAAATAATAATAAATGACTTTAATGCC
>OLGH01003319.1_pt1 | contig 11201 bp, 9 predicted proteins | sample 1604851 | NCBI WGS metagenome assembly OLGH01 (sample SAMEA3888894, study PRJEB22519) | human gut metagenome | biome: human gut; feature: human-associated habitat; material: faeces | place: Denmark | collected 2010
AAAAGTACGCATTATTCTTTGAAAAATAATACTTTATGCGAAAAATATGAGTTAATAAGAGGAAAGAAAGGTTAGCCCGCCATGAAAAAAGAATATCCCCTTGCGAACGCAAAGCTGCATTCACAAGGGGATTGAAAGATCTTTATTAAAAAATTTTTCCTTGAAAAATTTACGCAAGTGCACTACCGATCAAGAAAGTGGCAGCCAAAGCAACGATAGCGTAAAGTTCCGGGAATACGGCAAGAATCAATGTATTACTAAACACGTTGTGTCCCTGGCCGATAGCAGCGATACCGTTTGCACAAACCTGTCCCTGACGGATAGCCGAGAACAAGGCTACCAATCCCAAAGCGATACCTGCACCGAGAACTGCCGATGCCTGGATAGCAGTGATTTCAGGAGTCAAGATACCGAAGATAGTCTGGAACATAAAGTAACCGGCAAAACCGTATAGCCCCTGTGTACCCGGAAGCGCAGTCAATACCAGGAAGTTACCGAATGCACTATCATTCTTTTTCAATGCGCCGATAGCAGCGTTACCTGCAATAGTTACTCCGTAAGCACTACCAATGCCTGACAAACCAACCATAACTGCGATGCCAATGTAGGCAATAAACAAATTCATTTCCATAATCTTATTCTATTTTTATTGTTTAATTCTTAGTTTATTATTTCTCAATGTTTTATTCTAAATTTCTAAAAGGCTTGTACTCCTTGCCGCCTCCTTCATAACCGGAGTTCTTGAAGAACTCTACAAATGTCAGACGCATCGGGTGAACCATTGCACCAAGCACATTCATAAAGATGTTGATTGCATGACCGATCACAAAGATCAGCACCATTACGATAGGACCGGCAATCACGTTATCCGGACTCATACCTACTGCCAGACTGTTGAACACTCCCGCCAGAATACCTCCGGAAAGTCCGAGGGCAAACAAACGAACGTAGGACAAAACATCTCCCAGCAGACCGGTAGCCATGTTATATGAATCCCACAAACCAAGTCCGATATTCATGAATATATTCTTTCCCGGACTGTTATAGAGGAATATCATCGCACCGGAGATACCCAGAATAACCAAATGCACTGTACCTCCCATTGGCAGCACATTCGGCAACAAAGCCGAAACAGCCATTGAAACCAACAGGATAATCCATCCGATCGTTGCCACTGCATATTTGAAACCAAACTGAATCGTCTGATTGACTGCTTTTAGCACCATACCGAACAAAATCTGAATAGCACCCAAAATCAATGATAACTGGAACATATCGTTGTTATCCATCAGCACCGCGTGTTTCAGACGTTGCACGATAGGCCAGTCCAGATCATAAATGTTCGCTCCGAAGAATGTACCTGTCAGCAACCCGCAGAAGAAAGTTGAAACAGCCAATACTTGTATCAGCGAAAGAATCGACTTCATTGACGGAGTCACCTTCTTTGCCAGTAAGCGATATGCCGTAGCCCCAAGGAACAGGAAAAGTCCATATCCGGAATCTCCCAGACAGAGTCCGAAGAAGATCATAAAGAACGGGGCGAAGAACGGTGTCAAATCCAGTTCGTTATACTTCGGAAGCATATACAATTTACAGATCGGTTCAAACCAAGCAAAGAATCCCTTGTTATTCAATCGAATAGGAACATTATCACCCGGCATCGGATCGGTTATCTCATAATATACATGTGCGTCATTCAGATAGGCTTCTATCTCCACCTTACTATAGGCAGGAGCCCATCCTTCAATCAACATCAGTTTATCACCGGCAGCCTGTTCAGAACTCAATACTACTTTCGAGAATTCAATCTGTCCCTGCAACTCCCTCAAAGCGACCTTCAAAGAAGGTACATCTGTTTCAGAAAGTGCTACCAGTTTCTTTTCGTTCTCTTCAATAGCCTGCTCCGTTGTATTGTACAACGTTTCAAGATGTGCCAGCGAATAGGCAGGAAGTTTTGCCTGTTCTACGTCCAGATCCACTTCCTGACCTGCTTTAGTGACGGTCACAAAGAATACTTTGGAAGAAATACGATTTATGATCATCGCATTGTATTCCATCTCCCATTCTTGCTGGTAGTTTCCTTCCGAACAGCTATAGAAACCGATTACATAGCCGGCATCTTTCAACTTCCGGACACTTGCCGGATCGAAGTTGCCCCATGCCTGCAATGCTTCCTTTTCTTTGGCATAGCCCTGCAATTGCTGAGACAATTTGCCGTGTTCAGTCTGCAAAGCATCTACTTCATCCAATACCTGCAAACCACGAGCAGCTGTCCCTCCTTCCGTTGCGACCACAGCATCTTTCTCATGCTTCTGATTCTGAAGCAATTTCAGAGTAGCTGTCAGACGGTTGGAAAGACGGATATTCTCTTGCAGTTCCGTATTGTCGGCAGCACCTTGCTGTTTCTCCACGATATGGACTACACCAAGTTCGCGCAGACTGTTCAGGAATTCTTCGTATTCCTTATGATAAACCAGGAATGTGAGTTTCTTCATTTTTGTAATCATGCCTCTTCCTCCTTCCTTTTTTCCTGATGGGACTTCATGATCTTTTGCGATGATTTCGACAAGTTCTCTTCATCTTCCATAAATCTCTTGATCTTTCGCAATGCATCCTGATAGCCCGGTATTTGTACCTTCTCAAAAAGATTCACTTTCTGAGTGGTCTTTTTCCTCGCATGTTCTAGCAGATTCAGCTTGGCGAGCATAAACTCACGTTCAATTGCCGTATGCGCAAGTTCCTCCAGCAGATGGATACCGTCGGCATACCATTTGGGAGCGTTAAACATACTGTACGGACGTATCTCGAAATCGATATTTTCGAGAAGCGGTACACGTACACCCGCAATCTTTTTCACGCCAAGATGAACGTCATTCACCTTTATCAATGAAGCGTCAAACTCATTCCAAAGGGCGAACATGGCTTCATAGGCTTGAATTTGTTGTTCGAGCCTATCCTCCAGATCGGCAGCTTCCGTTTTACAGCGTTTCACTTCCATGCGGAGGGCGCTTTCCTTATTCTTAATGATAGGAAGCGTACGCACCCGCACTTTCAGTTGCTTTTCGAGCTGCTGAAGAGAGGTTTTGTTATATTGAAACTTTATAGCCACGTTGTTTTTGCTAATTATTGGTTATAAATTTAGTTGCTGATTATTCTCCTTTCGGCCAGTACTGGTCAACAAGTTCCTTCTTGATATTTACTTCTTCCGGACGGAAGTATTCGCCGAACAAACCCCAGGCCACATCCAGCATTTCAGTAGTATCAAGGTTAACATCAATAGCCAGCAACTGGTTAGAATAGTCCTTCGCAAAAGCCAACGTACGTTCGTCGTAATTTGTCAGGTCGAAACCGTTTTCCATCTTAGTCTTCGCATTTGCAGCATCGGCATACAGACGTACAGCGGCATTCATCACCTGCGGATGGTCTTTACGTGTCTTCTTACCGGTTACCAGCTGTTTCAGACGAGACAATGAACGGAACGGGTCAACAATAACCTTACCGATATCACTGTCACGACGCAAGAACAACTGTCCTTCTGTGATATAACCCGTATTATCAGGCACAGCATGTGTGATATCTCCACCGGACAACGTTGTCACCGCAATAATCGTAATAGAGCCACCGGAAGGGAACTGCACCGCCTTTTCGTAAATCTTCGCCAAATCCGAATAGAGCGAACCCGGCATAGAGTCTTTGGACGGAATCTGATCCATACGGTTGGATACGATAGCCAACGCATCGGCGTAGCTGGTCATATCGGTCAACAGTACCAATACTTTCTCGTTATTGTTTACGGCGAAGTATTCGGCAGCAGTCAGTGCCATATCCGGAATCAGCAGACGTTCTACCGGAGGATTTTCCGTCGTATTCATGAAGCTCACAATACGGTCGAGAGCACCGGCGTTGGAGAATACATTCTTAAAGTAGAGGTAGTCATCGTTCGTCATACCCATACCGCCCAGAATGATCTTATCTGTTTCAGCACGCAATGCCACGTTTGCCATCACCTGATTGAAAGGCTGGTCGGGGTCGGCGAAGAACGGGATCTTCTGACCGGTTACCAAGGTATTATTCAAGTCGATACCGGCGATACCCGTAGCGATTAATTCAGAGGGTTGTTTACGACGTACCGGGTTCACGGACGGACCACCGATCTCGACCTCACGTCCCTCGGGGATCGGACCGCCATCGATAGGCTCGCCATAAGCGTTGAAGAAACGTCCGGCTAACTGGTCACCTACTTTCAAGGAAGGGGCCTTCCCCATGAATACCACCTCGGCATTCGTACGGATACCTTCCGTTCCGGAGAATACCTGCAACGTCACCTCGTCGCCGATAATCTTTACCACCTGAGCCAGCTTTCCGTCTACAGAGGCCAACTCATCATACCCAACTCCCGTTGCTTTCAGCGAACAGGTAGCTTTTGTGATCTGGGTAATCTTCGTATATATTTTTTGAAATGCTTTTGTTGCCATAACTCTTTTAATTTTCGATTCTCTCCTTCAAAAGTTCATCCAGTTCCGTATTAAACTTCTTGAATTGGTCACTCTCATATTCCGAATAGTTCATCTGCTTAAAGATGTTGATCATCTTCTTAAAGTAGTCCATAACCTCAAGGAAGTTATCAAACTTAAACTCTGAACGGCAAACATTTACGACTCTATCCAGCATAAATTCCTGACGTTGCAACGGAGTAACCGCATCGATGGCATCGAAAGCATCCTGTTGCAAGATCACGAAGTCGATCAACTCGGACTTCCAGAATGTAACGTGATACTCGACAGGCACACCATCATCACCCAAGATATTGATTTGCTCGGAGATCTCCTTACCACGCAACATACGGGTCTTGATCTCGTTTACTTTCTCGATCCATTCCGGGGAGATATGTTTAGCGATGTATTCCTGAAACTCCGGATACTCGATATACTTGGAATAACTCTCGATCGGGTTTACGGCCGGATAACGTTTACGGTCGGCACGCTCCTGCTCCAAGGCATAGAAACAACGGGCCACCTTCTTCGTATTCTCGGTCACCGGCTCCTTCAAGTTACCACCGGCAGGCGATACCGTACCGATGAAAGTGACGGAACCTGTAGCGTTGTTTTTCAAATGGACGAATCCCGCACGAGCGTAGAAGTTCGCCACGATAGCGGACAAGTCCATCGGGAAGGCATCCGGTCCGGGCAACTCCTCCAAACGGTTGGACATCTCACGCAAAGCCTGTGCCCAGCGGGAAGTAGAGTCGGCCATCAACAGAACCTTCAAGCCCATGCTGCGATAATACTCGGCGATGGTCATCGCCGTATATACGGATGCCTCACGAGCGGCTACCGGCATGTTGGATGTATTGGCGATAATGATCGTACGTTCCATCAATTTACGTCCCGTATGCGGGTCTACCAATTCCGGAAACTCCGTAAAGACCTCCACTACTTCATTCGCACGCTCACCGCAGGCGGCGATAATCACGATATCCGCTTCCGCTTGTTTAGAGATAGCGTGCTGAAGCACCGTCTTGCCCGTACCGAACGGACCGGGGATAAATCCGGTACCACCCTCAACGATCGGGTTCACGGTATCGATCGTACGAACGCCCGTCTCCAGCAATTTGAATGGACGGGGCTTTTCCTTATAACAAGTGATGGCTTTCTTTACCGGCCATTTCTGGATCATCGTCACGTTTACGTCCGTGCCATTTTCGTCCGTAAGGACAGCCATCGTATCATTGATGGTATATTGTCCGGCTGGAACCACCGATTTCACAGTATAAGATCCCTCGAACTTAAAGGGGACCATAATCTTATGAGGTTGGAAATTCTCGTCCACCTCTCCCAGCCAATCACCGGCGCTCACGGTATCGCCCGCTTTAGCCAGAGGCTTGAAATCCCACTTCTTATCATTGTCCAACGCAAACGTATAATCGCCACGTTTCAAGAATACACCTTCCATCTTATCCAAGTCATTCTGCAAACCGTCATAGTTGCGGGACAACATACCCGGACCCAGCGTAACTTCCAACATATGCCCTTGGAATTCAGCCTCGTCACCGACACGCATACCACGTGTGCTCTCAAATACTTGTACAAAGGCATTCTTACCTATCACCTTGATTACTTCCGACATCAGCTTCACGCCTCCGACAGAAATGTAACAGATCTCATTCTGAGAAACCGGACCATCCACCTCTACGGTTACTAGGTTGGATACGATTCCTTTTACAATTCCTTTCGTAGCCATAATTTATTTTATATTGTTTCTTTTAAATTCTTCCAACGCATTCTCACTACCCATCTTCATGGCGCCTACCAATTCACGGAAAGTCTTCTCGCCTCTCGCCTTATCCAAGGTTACCCAGCGCTCTATCATCTCCAATTTCAATAAATAAGCGAATACACTCTCTATGTCGAACGTCTTGAAGAAGGTATTATCGTCCAGCCATTTCCATTTCAAAAGATCGATTTTCTTCTCACGAACGATCAGATCGGTCTCTTCGGCGATGCGTTGTAACTCGGGCAAATATTCCACGGAATCGCCCAAGCCGAAATCACGGGCGTTCGACGTACGGATATTTTCTGCTATCTCATTATGCCCCACGATATAATTGGCCTTATCAAATCCATATTTACGGCAAGTGATCGCAGTAAGAACATTGTTGATATTCAAGTTAAGCTCGAACCAATCGGCCACGAACTTATTCCCACATTTCATGGCATATTCATAATATAACGCAGCCAAGCGGTCTTCCCATGATATATATTCTTTCTCACTTTTGGTGTCCTTAGCCTCTTCGGCTAGATACAGTTTAAAAAAGTCCACGAAATAAGGCGGGAGATTATCATTTTTGGGAATTTTTTCCTCATCCTTCAACGCTTTATATAAAGTATTGAACTCATCATACGTTATTCTTCCTCTTTGATCCGGATCGGAGTCCGGTCTTTTAGCGTGAGCCAGCAGATTTATATTATCATATTTCAAATAAAATAAATCAATCAGCTTTTTATCCTTAGAAGATAGCATATCCTCTATTTCCGTCCGGAACTCACAGACCGAATAGGCTAGTTTACTATCATCCAACGCTATGTTAGGAAGTCCGGAGATTAAGTAGTAATACTTACTCATATCAGAACAGCATTTCTACTAATTGCGGACGCAAGAACTCTTTAAAGAACTCGATGAACTCGTCTTCGCCAAACGTCACTTTATAAGACCCATCCGCCGGGATAATAGAGAAAGACGCTTTCTTTCCGCTTACCTTCTCGATCTTATACCCTTTCTCTAGCAAGCCTTTGGCATTGGCCTCAAAATACGCCTTCAAGCCATCGGAATCAGAAGCTTGGATAGTCAAGAACTCATTAGCGGGCCAGCTTTTCACAAGCTCAAGGATCACTTTCTGCATATAGGCGGGATCCATCAACGCCGCTTTCACATTCGAACTAGCGATATCACCAGTGATAAGGTTTGTCACCTCGCTCTTTAATGCCTCGACAGACTGGGTGGCGAACAATTTCAATTCGGCTTCCGTATTCTTCTTCAACTCGGCAGCTTGTTTCTCAGCAGCCGCTACGATACGTTTCGCTTCCGCTTCCGCATCTTTAAGAATCGTATCCTTTTGAGCATTGGCCTCGGCGATTATACGCCCCGCTTCTTCGTTCCCCTTCTCTACACCTTCCTTGTAGATCTTGTCTGTTAGTTCCTGAATCTTTGTATCCATTTCCTATTATGTATTTGAATTGTATTTTTCAATAGTAAACGCCCACAAAGTTATTATTTTTCGCGGATTAACATCAAAATAAGTGTGAAATCAAGCTAAAAAATAACACTAGTCAAGTAAAATTCTATTTACATTCGTCTATATTGTATTTTTGTTCGTCTATTTGTATCTTTGTGAGTCAAAATACAAAATTAACATGTTTACGATTAGAAAAGCGACTATTGATGATCGTTCTCTTATTCATGATCTTGCCTCACGCATTTGGGAGAACACGTATGGAAAGATACTTTCTAAAGAGCAATTGGATTATATGTTCGATATGATGTACGCTCCGGATAACATTCTTAAACAAATGGAAGAGTTACATCATCAATATTTTATTATATTGGTGGACGATATGCCGGCAGGCTATTTATCCATAGAGAAAACAGGTGAAAACACGTACAATTTTCAAAAGATCTATTCCCTACCGGAAATGCATGGCACGGGAATCGGGCGTTTTATCATCGAACAAGGTATTAATTATTTGAAGGAGGTACATACCGGGCCTTTCACTATAGAATTATACGTAAACCGTTACAATCCCGCCATAGGCTTCTACAGACATATGGGATTACGGGAAATAGGCACACGGGACCATCATATAGGAAACGGCTATTTCATGAACGATTATATCATGAGCATGGAAGTGGAGAATAAATAGACAGTCATCCCCTATTCATATATTTATATATAGAATAGGGGATGATGATTGTCAACGGGTCTTCCCTCTTTTCGGATTACGAGGTTTCTCTAGGATTCGTACACTACTAACTTTTACAGAGTAAATAACAGCGATCCTATCATTCTTCGGATTCTCAATCGCAAGTTGAGAGTTCCAGATTTTCTTTTCTTGTTTTTTATCCATAACGCTACAATTTAATAGTTCATATTTAATAAGTCAAACCTTGACTGTCTTTTTCTCTTTTCCTTCCGCTATCTCAACCAGATAAACCCCGGCGCAAATACAGATAATGGCGAACGTCTGTGTCCAACTGAAACGGTCTTGCCCGATCAATAGGGATGTAATCGTTGCCACGATCAAGATCAGATAGCCATAAATAGCCACCAACGTAGTTTTCAAATACTTCAATCCGATAGGAATCAACAGATAACTAATTACCGTAGGGAAAATAAGCACAAACATCAATACGGCAAAAGGCCACCAATGAAATGGCTCCGAGAATAAAGGAGCATGAAAGCCCTCTATCGGCAAAATCAATAGACTGGAAAAAGCGGCGCCCGTGAATGTATATCGAAGCATCGTCATCGTCCCTACTTTTTGTAAGATCCGCTGGCTTAATACCAGATACACGGCATAAAACACGGAGCTAGCCAGACATAGCATATTTCCATTAAAAGCGTCCGCCGCTAAATCGTCGCTTTGCTGGGTCAAGATGCAAACCAAGGCCCCAGATAAACCAATCAAGATACCGAGTATTTTCATCCAAGTAGCCTTTTCCTTATAAAAGAATACCATAATCAAAAATACCCAGATCGGTTGCAAGCTCGTGAAAATAGAACTCGAGACCGGCGTTGTCTTGCTAAGCCCCACTAAATAAAGAAACATAAAACCATAGATACCGATAGCGCCTAGTAAGAATAGCCACACCTTATCTTTCGTCGTAGAAACCTCCGGTTTCATAAACCAGCCGATCACCCAAAACGCCACGGCCGCAAACACGCATCGGAAAGAAGCGCCCGTCAACGGGCTCATCCATAAGGGAAGCAAGTATTTCAAGGCGTTCATATTCAATCCACTGAAAGTTTTTGAGACCACCATGCTAATATTAGCTTCTGTTTTCTTATTTTTCACTGTCTATCATTTTTTAGTTTTATATTCGTAAATCAAATTTTATCGTTGAAAAGGAACGAGTCTCGTTTTACATAAGCCCAGATCGTAGCGACCAGCGCAATACAGAGGTTAAAAATAAACGCGAATTGCTGGCTCTTGACATGGAGTATAGACTGGAAGAAATCGATAATAAACGGACAAAGTAATATCGCCAAATAATTCATCGCCATCACGAAAGCTAATGCCAATGTAACTTTCTCAGGAATGGCCGTACGAGTCGTTTTATCATAAGCGATTGGCTGGATAACACCATATCCAAAACCGATAAAAATACATCCCAATCCAATTAGCCATTCCGTACGAGATATCAAAATCAAGGCCATCCCTAAAGCGATCGCCAATAGACTGACAAATTTTGTCTTTTGCTTAAATAAATCAACGATCTGATTCAAGATAAAACCGGGAGCCATAATAGCCAAGAAAAACAATGAAATCATTAATCCGGAATTACCGCTTGTAAACTTATATTCCTTCATTAAAAACGGTAAGTTAAAGCTGACTATAATCACTAAATACGTAGCCAATCCATAAAAACACATGATTTGTACCAGATGCTTTATATCCACACCATATTTACCCGGAACCGTGACGGGATCTGCCGCAACAGGGGCTTTCACTTCTGATTTCGATACGATCGCCGGCTCATTCTCCATACTCCTTTTCAAGTATACGGAAAGTACGATGGAAATCAAGGGCAATAGATAAACGGCAAACGGTAAATGCCAATTCACCTCCGCCAGATATCCCGTTAAGATCGTGGCTAATACCAACGTTACATTTGTAATAGCAGAACTTAAACCAAATTGCTTCGTCCGGTATTTCCCGATAAAGAAACGAGAAATCAAACCGGTCGATAAGGGTACGATCAAGCCAGATCCGATTCCCATTAAGGCGCTCACCGCTATCAACTGCCACATCTTATTAGAGAGTAAGTATAGAATACCACTTAGGGCAAAGATCACTAAGCCTAATTGCAATAGACGTATCTCATTTACTTTCTCCGTTAATTTACCCGACAATATAATAAATGGAATTATCAATAACGATGGCAAAGAGGAAAGCATCTGAATATCCAGTTCCGTAGAATGAGGAAAAATAACGGAAAGTTTCCCTAATATCGGAGAAACCGCTAAACCCGGTAATGCATTTAAAGCGGAGATAGACCATATCCCTACCAGAGTTATAAGGGGAATTGTGCCCCGGCCTGTCTGTATTCTCATAAAGATTTAGTTTTACGTTTTTATCTAATCAAAACAAACATTTTATGTGAAAGTTCATTATTTTCGCTCTTTCCAAGAGGACTGGACTTGTATCGCTAATAAACCCCAAATAATGTAAATCCAAAAAACATTCCAATCCATAATCTGTTTTGGCATAAACGCTCAGTGGAAGCAGTATTCCATTGACTCAAATCATTTTATTAACAAAAAAACTAAAGAAAAATGAAAAATAATACTGATAGTATTTTATTAGTTGAACAATTAAGTCTTTGTGATATAATGATGAAGAATTGTAAAGAAAAGGTTAAATTTAAATAAAAGAATATAAATTTTATTGCAATAAATATTTAGATTTAAACGTTTTATAAAATGT
>OLGH01003333.1_pt1 | contig 11154 bp, 8 predicted proteins | sample 1604851 | NCBI WGS metagenome assembly OLGH01 (sample SAMEA3888894, study PRJEB22519) | human gut metagenome | biome: human gut; feature: human-associated habitat; material: faeces | place: Denmark | collected 2010
GCGGATGCAGTCGGCATATTCCGGCGCCGAGCAGAGCTGCCAGGTGTCCGCCATGCGGATAAGCCGTATTCCCCGGCGCTCAAAGCTGTAGTAATCCGCCAGCTTTTGCAGCACCAGCTCCGCCGTAGTTCGGTCCAGGTCCAGAGCCAGGCAGATGCGGTCAATATGCACCGGCTCGCCGGAGGCAAATAATATCCCCTCCAGCGCCGCCTCTATTTCATTCATTTCCAGTATTTCCATAAAGTCGCTCCCTTACACCTCGCTGTCCTTCTCGCAAGACACCATGCAGTCCGCCGGCCCACCGGCCAGGCGCAGAACATGCTTTCTGCATAGCTCCAGCACCGCCAAAAAGGTAGCCACAACCTCGCTGCGGCTCCGGTTTCCCCGGAACAGGAAATGGAACGTCATCACGCCGCCCGCTTTCAGCCTTTGCAGAATCTCCCTCTGTCTCCGGTGTCTCAGTCACATCGGTCTGCTCCTCAGCTGCCGGTGTCTCGGTTGCCTCAGCCTCTGCAGAATCTGCTGTCGGTGTCTCAGTTACATCCGGGTCCGGTGTCGGAGTTGGAGTCTGGATCGTAAAGCTGTGATTATCTGTAATCTTGATCTTCTTAATCAATTTTTTCTCTTCTTTGATATCAGCTTTCTTCTTCCAGCCATCTGTTGTATCATTATAGAAATCATCCTTCTTGGTGTTTGTCAGAGACTCTTTCTTACTCTCCGTTGCAGTTTTATCATTCTTGGAATCCAGTCTCACAACATACCATACGGAATCTGTCTTTATGATCTCCTCGTTCAGTGCACCCTCGTCCAGCTTTCTTAAAGCGGTACGAACCTCATCCGGATAAGTAGTTCCGTTGGCAGCACTGTCATCACCTTCCTCATAGGTAGGGCATGTTCCGGTTGTTGCGGTCATATCCTCGGAGATCTCATCTCCAAGAGTATTGAAATCTGCAGCCGGATCCTCTTTAACCTTGTCATAAAACTTCTGAAGATTCTCTTTATTCTTCTTGATATCATCATCGGAAAGATCATCTCCGCTGACCTTTGCACTTGCATAGCTGAAGGACATCTGCTGATATTCTTTCTCATCCAGCTTCACGTCCGCTTTAGCTTCAATGGCATCCTTCATCTTCACATCGTATGTTTCAAGCTCGAGGAAAGTCTTCACCATATCTTCATCAACCGCAAGCTCTGCAATTGTCTCATCGGAATTGGCAGCCATGAAGTTCTTGGCAGCTTCCTCAAGAGCCTTCTGCTCATCATCTGTGATTTCAACATCATACTCGGAAGCGTGTTCTTTCTCCAGACACATCTTTTCAACAGTTTCAACAGAAGTTGTTACCGCATTTTCACCGTAAGTCTCATCGGAATCATCATCCATTTTGGTACTCCAGATAGACATATCGCTTCCGCCGCCAAGATACATCTTGTACATTGCCTCAGCCTGTGCCTGCTGCATACGTGCTGCCAGACTTACAACGCCAAACGGGATTTCCTGCTTATTGACTGTCACTGCGATCTTTGTACCATCGAGTTTTTTATTTCCGCAGCCTGCCATCATTCCTGCCGCTGTAACGCAGACAAGAGCAGTAACTGCCGCTTTCTTTACTGAATTTCTCATTTCATCCTCCATCTATCCGTCCATAAGAATCACGGTCCGGCTCTTATTCCATAATACTTGATTATAAACGTTTTCACCTTTAAGAGCAAGGAATTTCACGAACTTACACGACATTTCACAAATTATCCACAAGTCTTTCCGGGAAAATATCCGGTATCCACAAACCGGATGTTTTTTCCCGTGGATAACCCTAAGCTTAGCTGATTCCTCCCTTTACTCCAGTGGCTCTGCCAGTTTTGCCAGCTCCCCCGCAAACTTCATCAGCTCTTCGATCAGCCTTCCCTGTGGTGTCAGGATAAATTTCGGCTCATGATCAGCCTTAAACTGCAAACCTCTCCGGTACTGCGCCATAATAGCCGGGATACCTGCGGGATCCAGCTTGGCCTTTTCATAGAGCGTGATCCGGACATCTTTTCCAAGCTGCTTGATCTCCGTCACATATCCCTGATGGGCAAGAGCCTTCAGCCTTGCAATGGCAAGAAGGTTCAACACAGCTTTTGTCGGCTCACCAAAACGGTCGATCAGCTCCTCCAACATATCGTCATATTCCTGCTGGCTTTCAATACTGGCAATACGCTTATAAATATCCAGCTTCTGGAACTCGTTGCTGATATAGGAATCCGGGATAAACGCATCGATGTTGAGATCAATGGTCGTCTCAAAATCATCCATAGTACGGATTCCCTTTGCCTCCTTGACAGCCTCACTGAGCATCTTGCAGTAAAGGTCATAACCAACTGCGTTCATATGCCCGTGCTGCTGAGCACCGAGAAGATTTCCTGCTCCACGAAGCTCCAGATCCTTCATAGCTATCTTAAAACCGCTTCCAAGGTCTGAATACTCCCGCATGGCGCTGAGCCGTTTCTCCGCGGTCTCCTGGAGCATCTTGTTTTTGGTATACATCAGGAATGCATAAGCAGTCCTGTTGGAACGTCCTATACGCCCACGGAGCTGATAAAGCTGGGAAAGGCCATATCTGTCCGAATCATGGATGATCATAGTGTTTACGTTGGAAATATCCAGTCCTGTCTCAATAATAGTGGTGGAAACCAGTACATCCACATCTCCGTTGATAAAATCATACATTACCTGCTCCAGTTCCCTCTGACTCATCTGTCCATGTGCAAAATCCACTCTGGCCTCCGGCACAAGTCTGGATATCCGAAGGGCTACTTCGGCAATGTCATTGACTCGATTATATACGTAATACACCTGTCCACCCCGGCGAAGCTCCCTGCGGATGGCTTCCCGAACAGTCTCCTCATCGTACTCCATAACGTATGTCTGGATCGGCACACGATCCATCGGCGGCTCTTCCAGAACGCTCATATCACGGATACCGATGAGACTCATATGAAGAGTTCTCGGAATCGGCGTTGCCGTCAGCGTCAGTACATCCACATCTTTTTTCATCTGCTTGATCTTCTCCTTGTGAGTAACACCGAAGCGCTGCTCCTCATCAATGATCAGAAGTCCAAGATTTTTAAATTCCACATCTTTTGAAAGAACTCTGTGGGTGCCGATCACAATATCTACCTGCCCCTTTTTGATCCCTTCGATGGTCTTTTTCTGCTGAGCAGATGTCCGGAAACGGCAGAGAAGCTCCACCTTCACCGGAAATTCTTTCATACGCTGTACAAAGGTATTATAATGCTGCTGGGCAAGAATGGTAGTAGGGACCAGATAAACCACCTGCCGGCTTTCCTGTACTGCCTTAAACGCAGCTCTTAATGCCACCTCCGTCTTTCCGTAACCAACGTCACCACACACAAGACGGTCCATGATCCTGGTGCTTTCCATGTCTCTCTTGGTATCTTCAATGGCTGCCAGCTGATCCTCTGTCTCCTCATAAGGAAACATCTCCTCAAATTCCTTTTGCCATACGGTATCCGGTCCGCAGACATACCCCTCTTTCTCCTGGCGGACTGCATAAAGCTCTACCAGCTCTTTTGCGATATTTTTTACCGCACCCTTAACACGGCTCTTGGTCTTATTCCACTCCTGACCGCCAAGCTTATTCAGCTTGGGCGTTTTTGCGTTTTCGGAGGATCCTGAATATTTCTGCAAAGCATCCAGCTGGGTTGCCAGGATATAGAGATTACTGCCGCCCCGGTATTCGATCTTGATGTAATCCTTCACAACACGGTCAACCTCTACCTTTTCGATTCCACGGTAAATACCCAGTCCGTGCTTTTCATGAACAACAAGATCACCAATGGAAAGCTCTGCAAAATCCTGGATCCTGTTTCCGCTGTACTTTTTCTTTTTTTTGCGCTTTTTCTGCTCTTTGCCGAAAATATCGGTTTCCGTCATCACTGCAAATTTGATCAGCGGATACTGGAAGCCACGTCTTGCGTGACCATAGACCACCATGATCTCCCCGGGGCTAATGATACGATCCATGTCCTGGCTGTAAAAAGCATTCAGTCCTTCCTCTGAAAGATCCTTTGCCAGACGCTCCGCCCTGGTCCTGGAACCGGAGAGCAATGCGATCCGGTATCCCTGACTCTTATACTGAAGGAGATCCTTTACCAGAAGTTCAAAGCTGCTGTTATAAGAATCTACAGACTTCACCGTAAGATCAAATTCCTCATTGATCTTCCATCCGGAACGTCTGGGAGAAAGTGCGGATACAGCCACACAATTCCGTCTGTTTAGCTTCTTCTGCAGTTCCTGAAAGCCACATAGCCACTGCTCCGGAAGATTTGCCTCGCCTTTTTCCTCTCTGTGCATACGACTCTGACGGTACTCTTCCTCCACACCCTCGCCGTTTTCTGCCAGGTGGTTCAGTTCATCCAGAAACACCAGTGTTTTTTCTTCCGGAAAATAATCCAGAAAGGATACCATATCTTCTCCGTCCATCTTTTCTGCAGCCGGATAAATCGTAATTTCATCTACATTTTCCAGAGATCTCTGACTTTCCGCATCAAAGCTCCGGATAGAATCTACCTCATCATCCCACAGTTCGATACGCCAGGGATTATCCTCTGTCAGCGGATAGATATCAATGATTCCTCCACGCACAGAAAACTGCCCCGGAAGCTCTACCTGACCAGTGCGTTCATACCCCAGCTCTACCAGCTCTTCCTTCAGCTGATCCAGATCGATCACACTGTCACTTTTAAAATGAAGAAGTCTGCTTCTGATCTTTTCCAGCGGCATCAGGAAATCCATACATCCGTCAATGCTGGTAACAACGGTCACTTCTTCCTGTTCCAGAAGTGCCCGGATCACACGCATCCGCTGCCGGATCAGAAGATTTCCGTGAATATCTGCCTGAAAAAACAGAAGATCCTTTGCCGGATAAAAATATACATTTTTGTCATAGAATCGGTAATCCTCATAGATTTCCTTTGCGTTGCGCTCATCATCCGCAAGGATCAGATGATATGGAAAAAGCCCGGAAAGTCCATACATCAGATGGACCTTCTGGGACTCCATGCATCCGGAAACATTAAGAATTCCGCAGTTTGCGCCACAGCGCTTTTTTATTTCCTCAAACTCTGCAAGACCCTGCAGAGGATGCAAAAATGCTTCCATACAAACCTCAATTCTTAGGCTTTTTCCTGTTATATTTATTCATCGCCGCATCTACGCCCTCGGACAGGATCATCTCCACAGCCTCTGCCGCATCATTGATCCCTTCATCCACAAGCTTGCGGTCACTGTCCGAAAAATGACCCAGCACAAAATCTGCCAGATCCCAGTCTTTCGGTTTCGCACCGACACCAACACGGATACGGATAAATTTTTCAGTTCCAAGGCGGCGGATGATATCCTTGATCCCGTTATGTCCGCCCGCACTGCCCTTTTTGCGGATACGAAGCTGCCCAGGCTCCAGATCGATATCATCGTAGATCACGATCAGCTCTGTCTCCGGATCGATCTTGAAATAGCCGGACATCTCCTGGATCGGACCGCCGCTTAAATTCATATAGGAAAGCGGTTTCATCAGAATAGCTTTTTCACCGCCGATGATACCTTTTCCATACATGGCATTAAATTTTACGCCGCCCTGCGGGATATTATGCTTCTCCACAAGACAGTCAACGGTGTCAAAGCCCATATTGTGGCGTGTAGCCTCATACTGCTTTCCCGGATTTCCCAAACCTGCAATTAAATACATAAAAACTCCTCAGCTGTAATTCACCTGTTTCAATGTCAGCCTTCTTATGCCTTAAGGCATACAAATGCTCTGATCGTATCAGTTGAAATATACCATCTCATCAGCAAGTGGCTCACAAACTTCTACATGCTCTGCGTAAAGTACGATTCCCTCTCCCTGATATTCCATTCTCTTCTCAAACGCAACCTTCGCAGTAACATCCACCCACTGGCCTTCTGCGATCTTCGGAGCAAAAGCGCTCTTGCAGATGTAACCAAGGAATGTGGTATCATCTGCACAGCATGTCATGGCTGTTCTTCCGGGAACAAAGAATTTGCTTCCCATTCCACGCGGCTTCAGGGCACGTGCTTTAAAGTGAACGGTTTTTCCGACATAACGGTCCGGATGATCCATGGAATCCACAAACCAGATACCATAATCCTCCGGAAGGATATCGATCACCGGCGCATCAATATCAAATGGCATCTCATCCTCAAAAAGATCACCAAGCTCGCCCCCTTCATCCTCAAAGATAATCTCCGCACGCTGGTTCACCACCTTGATGCTTCTTCTGTAAGAAGGAAGCGGGTCGTTCTCCTGGCAGCGGTTAAAGATAACCATATCCGCATTGCGGACCATGTCCATAAAAAGGGACTTCATATTCGCCATATAGACTTGGAATGTGCTTGCATCCACACAGGTGATATGTTGCTCCACGCCCCAGCCTTCCGGTTTTTCCATTTCTTCGAATTTACTTACCAGCCACATGCCATTATACTCAATGATCACCCGCTCCGGCTGATGCAAGATCTCCATTGCCGCAAGTCGTTCCGGTGTAAGCTCTTCCTCGCTGTCAATGCTCTCCACAACGGTATTGCACTGTTTCAGTGCTTCCTCATCATATTCTTCCTCACCCTCTTCGCAAAGGATCAGCAGTGTTTTTCCATCGATCTGAAAGTAATCCTGCTGCAGGGTAAAGCTCAGGAAAGAGGTCTTGCCGCTTTCCAGAAAACCTGTGATCAGATAAACGGGTACTCTGGTCTCTTCCATAAATCCATCCTATCAGATACTGTACAATTTAATGTACAGTATCTGTTTCCTTTCTGTAACAATCTATATCTGTATTCCGCTTTGGCTTTGCGTCAAAACGAACATTTATTTTATCATATGCTTTATGCGATCCCGAAAAGATCCTCCAGTGCATGCTCGTCAAGCTTAGAACCGATCACGCACAGACGGCCTGTATATTCCGGTGCACCCTCACGGATCTCAGTTTCTTCCGGAACCATATCAAAATAGATCCATGTTCCGTCTTCTGCTGGAAGCATTCCCTTTGCACGGAGGATGATACCGTATTTATCAGACTCGGAAAGTGCCTCAAGGATCTTCTCAAGTCCCTCACGTGTATATTTTTTAATAGTCTCACGGCCCCAGCTTGTGAAGACCTCATCTGCATGATGATGGTGGTGGTCATGTCCACAGCCACACTCTCCGTCGTGGTGATGGTGATGCTCATGCTCTTCATGATCATGGCCGCAGCCGCACTCTCCGTCATGGTCATGGTGATGCTCATGCTCTTCATGATCATGGCCGCAGCCACACTCTCCGTCATGGTGATGATGATGCTCATGCTCCTCCTCAAGCATCTCCTGCTCCAGGGATACCGGATGCTCCATAACCTCTACCAGCTTCTTACCGTCAAGATTCTCGATCGGAGTTGTAATGATAGCAGCATCCTTATTCAGGCTGCGGAGAAGCTCCAGGGACTCCTGAACCTTTTTCTCACTTGCAATATCAGTACGGCTCATGATGATAGCACCTGCATACTGGATCTGATTATCAAAGAACTCACCGAAGTTCTTCATATACATTTTGCATTTTTTTGCATCAACAACAGTTGTATAGCTGTTCAGTTTAATGTCAACCTCGTCCTGAACACCCTGTACAGCCTTGATAACGTCAGAAAGCTTACCAACTCCTGATGGCTCGATCAGGATCCTGTCCGGATCATATTTGGTAACAACCTCTTTCAGAGAGGTTCCGAAATCTCCTACCAGAGAGCAGCAGATACATCCGGAGTTCATCTCACGGATCTGGATCCCTGCCTCTTTCAGGAAGCCGCCGTCAATGCCGATCTCACCGAACTCGTTCTCGATCAGCACTACCTGCTCACCCTGAAATCCATCCTTCAGAAGCTTTTTGATCAGAGTTGTTTTTCCGGCGCCAAGGAAACCGGAGATAATATCAATTTTAACCATTTTGTATACACTCCTTTTAACGTAGTTTGACCAGGAAGTATTATACCCCCTGGTTGTATCCTGTTATGCTCATGATGACAGAGAAAAAAATACCTGTTTCTGTATCTGCTGTCATTATATCCATTTTACAAAACAGACATTCCTATTCTGCTTTATATTCAGATTAATAGAGGGATGTGAAAAGCTCACATCCCTGAAAATCGTTCTTCCTATCAGCCGTTGATCATAAAGTTCATAAGCTTGTCGATATCCTCTTTCTCTGCTGCAACGATCTCAAGCTCCGGGATCTCACCAGCGGAAAAGATGTTTGCAAGAGATACATACTGGGAAAGTTTGGATTTCAGGTTCAATCTGTCTCCCTCTCCTGTTACAAGCTCTACTCTACCCTTGCAGCTGTCAATTACCTCAAAAAATTTATCAATATCTGTAATATGTGTTACTTTCATTTTAAAAATCTCCTTTCTTATTAAAGGGCTGTTCTTAACTCTTTCCGTTAGATTATACCCCAGTGTTTTTAAAAAAGCAATCCCTGCCGGGCAAAAACACTTCACAGATATTCTCTACGGATCTATATATATTTCGTCATATTTCTTCAATTTCAACGGTACAGTCTTTTCTTCCTTTGTTCCATTTCATGAGATAAACCTTAAATCCCAGAGAATCTCTGGCAATGGTAAACGGTTCTTCCCTGAGTACTTCGGATCCCATACCCTGCTCGTTCAGCTCTGCCTGCTTTGTCCTGGCTTTTTCTGTAAGAACTCTAAGTTCTTCATCGGCTTCTTTTCCAAAAGAACGATTCCCATATCCGGATGAAGCTTCCCGCAGCTTTTCAGAAAGGCACATCGTTACCTGGATGTGTTTTGTACGGTGAAGCATTCCTGCCAGTTTCCGTGCTACCCATTTAAACCGAAGTTTCCGGTAAATTTCAAGCCACCTGACAAAGGTACGGTCTCCTGCCTGCCTTGCGATCTCTCCCATTACCTCAAATGCCTTTTCCGAGGGAATCCACGGATTTTCCCTGGGAACAATATACTTTTCCGGAACAGCCGGATAACAGCAGTAATTCAATGGCGGAAATTCCACCAGTGCAGAAAGCTTCTCCTCCAGAGCGTTGCAGCTGTCCCCGCCTATATAATCATATTTGTCGCGGAGGATCGCCAGCCGATATTCCAGCTGCCGTAAGTATTCATACCCTTCTACCCAGAAATGACCGATCCGGCTGTAATCGTAGAGATGTTTTTCCAGAGACAGGGTTTCAAAAAACAAAGTCACCACCGAATCATCCTGGTGAACCACAAGGATGTATTCTCTGCCCTGCCGGCTTAAATCTGCCAGGATCTCGCCCTCGTAATCCGGTTTGTATACACCTGTCATACGGGCATTTCCAAAAACAAGAAAGCTTTCTACCGCATCATTCATAAGATACACAAGACGGATTTCGCCGTTTTTTACATAAGAATCCACTCTGTACATATTGTCATCGGACTTTTCCGCAATTGCTTCCGAAAAAGCACTTTCTGAAGCTGCTTTCTGATCCTGCGGATCTTTCTCATCATTCACTGCCACCAGTTCAAACTGATCTTCTCCAAGCAGCTCTGCTAGCTTCTGAAAGGTATCTGGCAGCTCTTCAAAGGCCTTCTCTGAGACATATCTCTCCGGTGCTGTTTTTCCTGCAGTATTATTTCCAGTATCCATCAATTACCTCTTTATTCAGTTTCTCCCCAATAACGATCATGATCTCCTGTCCCAGCTTTGCCGGCCGGATGCAGATCTCATGGCGGGTAGCATTCAGCTCCAGCCATTGTCCATCTTCTTTTCTGAGAAAACCTTTTACGCGAAAAACATCTCCGCAAGATGGATCATTCAGGATCCTTTCTGCAGTTTCATGAAGTTCCTCCTCGCTTTTATGAACGTTCATAAAAAACAGAGAATCAAATCCGCCGCCTTCCGCATAGGATTCCTTCACGTAATTCTCTGCCACATACCCGCAATCCAGGATCTTTTCCAGGTCTGTGTCTGTGAGATCATCCCAGTTTCCGGTGAGAATCTCACTGTCCAGACGGCGCCTGCACTGAATCTGGCCAAGTGCACGGTTGAGATGCTCTTTTGTGCTGCTGATCTCTTCCACCGTGGCTTCCTGGCTCCTGCTCAGTAATACATAGCCTGCATCTGCCACCTCGGAAGCCAGCAGATAATCCGCTTCCGCAGAAAGATCCTCTGCCAGCTTCGCATCCACAATGGCGATCACATTTCCGATCTCATACCATTTATCCAACGGTTCCTCATGGAGGGCGTCAAAGAACTCATCCACATCAAAGATTCCGGATGGTTCTACGATGACACGGTCGTAACCGCACATTCCCATGGCGATCAGCTTTGTCTTAAATCGCCGTCTGTGACAGTCCGCATCACAGCCCCCGGAAACCATCTCCAGCTCACAATTGTCTCCCATTAGATCCTGAAGCAGCATCATATCCACATTCACTGCCCCGAAATCATTTTCCAGGATCCCGATGTTCATGCCTTTTTTCAGAAGATAGGAGGCATATTTTTTTATAAATGTTGTCTTTCCGGATCCGAGAAATCCAGTTATCAGATCGATCTTTATCATATTTCTTCCTTTACCTTATCAACTCTCCGGAGCATACAGTAAAATAAATGCGAATATATGCTTTACTTATGTTCCGGTCATATTTCAATAATCTCCTGCCCGACAAATGTCGGACTGCTATCAGTATATAATCTTTTTTCCGCAAAGAAAAGAGGCGGTCCTGAAAAATCCTCTCAGAACTGCCTCTTTCCGGCTATTTTATCTTTTTATAAACATATATGAAGATTACTTTGTAAACAGATCTACCAGATCCTGACCATCATTATAGCCCTGTTTTTTCAGTTCCTGAACAAACCAGTCATCTACACCGTCTACTGCTTTCTTAAAGGAATCGATATCCATGTCCTTTTTCTCTGTGAAGGTCACACCGTTTTTGTCTGCCCAGCGTGCTTTGATCTCATCATCACTGGAACGGTTGATGTAACGCTCATACTCAACAGCCATTCTTCCGGCCTTGTCTACAACAGCCTGCTGCTCTGGTGTAAGGCCATCATAGATATCCTGATTGATACAGAAGAACAGGCAGTCATAAATTGCATCCCACATAGAGCAGTAAGGC
>OLGH01003338.1_pt1 | contig 11124 bp, 16 predicted proteins | sample 1604851 | NCBI WGS metagenome assembly OLGH01 (sample SAMEA3888894, study PRJEB22519) | human gut metagenome | biome: human gut; feature: human-associated habitat; material: faeces | place: Denmark | collected 2010
GCGCGCCAGATTGTGGCTCTGGAGGCCCAGGGTTCGAATCCCTGTATCCACCCTTTGCATTAGTGCAAATAGTGTCGTGCGCATTATATGCGTATCCGTGCGGCGCACGAGTATTACTCAAGGGCTATCGCCAAGCGGTAAGGCACAGGATTTTGATTCCTGCATTCGTTGGTTCGAATCCAACTAGCCCAGCTTGCTTAAAAATTAAATTATGGGATACTAGCTCAGTTGGTAGAGCACTTGACTTTTAATCAAGTTGTCGGGGGTTCGAATCCCCCGTGTCTCATTAAAATCTTTTTCAATGATATTTTGAAATAGATAAAAGTAAGGACTTCCGAAAGGAAGTCCTTTTTGTATCTCAAAATTTCTGCAGCATCCGGAGCCAGGAAAAGAAATTGAGATACATTACACATGCAGCAAAGAAGAATGAAGCGATCGATTGACCTTATAGAAAAGGTTTGCTTCAAATTCCGACTTAGACCAGAAAAAGCAAAAACCGTCTTCTGGATCTAGTACAACATATTCATCAAGTATCACAGTAAAATCTTTAAAATCCAAAATTTCCGCCCCCTTAATATCCTGATCGGAAGAAAACCGGATCAAGCTGATAAATATCTGAATGCAGCATTTTCGCTTGCTGGGCGAGATGCAAATACATTTTAGTTGTTGCATAATCAGAATGACCAAGCATCATTCGAAGAAATTCCAAATTGCCACCGCCAATAATAAAAGAAGTTGCAAATGTATGCCGGAGTAGATGCGGATGCAACCGATCAATGGCAGATCGCCTTTTCAACCGAGCAAAAACCATCTTTACAGAAGTCTCTGTTATCGGCTCACAGGTACCGATTTGAGCAAAAACCGGATAATCATCCTCTGGAGCATACGCACGGTACTGGATCAAATAATGGTAAAGCATCCGTTTCAACTTTGGGCACAGGAACACAGTCCGGAACTTATCACCTTTACCTTTTATAGTCAAATAGTTAAGTTTGAAATTGATTCCCTTAAATGTGAGAGAAACAACATCACCGAGCCGAAAACCAGCATCCAGCATTAAATGAATAATGCAAAGGTTACGAAGTCCAGATTCTGTTTTGTCATTGTAACAGCCGTCGATTTGGTCAACTTCCAATTGCGTCAAAGGAATTACAGGATCATTGTCCTTTTTCAAGAACTTCACTTTACGAAGTGCATCCGAATCGCAATATCCTTCATCAATGCAATAATTAATAAAAACCTTAGCTGCACGAAAATATGTATTTACAGATGTATTTTTGCATCCGATTCCCCGGAGCTGTGCCAGGTAAGCTAATACCAATTCACGAGATATTGATTCACAATCAACCTGATCAGGAACAAAACCAAGCTGATCGGAAACAAAATTGACAAATTTAAGAACATTCGAACGATAATAAATCATTGATTGTTCAGAACAATAGGTTTCATGATCCACCAAAAACAAATTATATGCCATCATCAAATTCATAGAAATACCCTCCTTTAAGGAGATATAACCACCACTTTGCAACATTCGCCTTTACTTTTCGGCTTTTATATGTTATAACAAAGCTAAGAATTGAAGATTATATCTCCAGTATCTTTATCAATCATCATAAGGTTACTGGAACGCTTAACAGCATTTTTCATGGTGTCCGCTAATTCATCCGAATTGAATTGGCGGATTTTCTTTGTTTTAAAACGAATTGCATCCTCTACATCATTATCGTTTAACATACAAAGAGCTTCGATACAATCCCTTAAAGGTGATGCATCATTAATACCGCGCGTATAAATTCCGTATGTAATAGCAGCTTTCACAGCCCGAGACTTCACAACTTCACTATTTAGTTTTCTTGTATAGGTTCTTACAAGAGACCGGTCCTCTTCAGGAACAAATGTATCAGTAAGTTTGCACATCCGGAGAGCTTTCCAGAATGCACAGTAATCACGGCGCGACTTATTGGAATCATTCACACCAGATTCATAAGGTTCGACAAGACGAAAGACCTTGCTTGTCAGATAATCACAAATTAGCTTCCTGTTATCCAGATAATCATAAATGCGTTGACTTGTCAGCTTGTCAGAATTATCAAAAAATGGAATCAGCTGGTATGATTTCGTATGTTTACGCATTGTCTGAAACTCAACATTCATGATCAGATTCACGGAAGGAGTAAGCAGATCAACAAGCCTACGGAGTGAATCAGGTGAAATATCTTCCACACCAGTTAATATACGTTTACATTTGTCTACATAAAATTTGTTACGACCATATTCCGCATAATATTGCAACCGCCCAAGATCAAGAGCTTTCCAACTATGTTTCAAAAAAGCATACTCATAACAGTAAAGATCATAGCGATTGATCAAGCCATTAAAAAGCCAGACTTTGAAAAACCAAGGCTTATATCCTTTTTCAACAACCTCTTTCGACTTCAAATAAATTCGAATGAAAACTTTATCGGAACGTTTACCCATTGCCAGGTAATCAATCTCGTAATCCTCCGAACCCTTTTTCGAGGTGTGGAGCAGTGCATCTTTGAAACGATCAACACGCATTTTATAGAAGTTTTCCGGAGAAAAGAACTTTTCAGGACTTTTCAAGTAATTTGAATGCCAGCAATAATCAATTCGATTTTCCTGCGTAAATTCAATATCTAATCCAAAATGCTGCGCGATTGCTTTCACATATTCATAAGATCTTTCGTAAGCAATCCGGACACCATACATCCAGAGCATATAACTACGAATCTGGACCACACATTCACAGGTTACAGATGAACCATTATCCTGCGAATGAGGAACTTTAGGAGCGAAGAAAATATCGAACAGTTCCGGACACTCCAAGCAAATGTTATACCAACCAGCATATGAAAAAGGCTTATAATTTAAAGCACCCGGCAATTCTGGAAGATAAAAAGACACGCCAGAAGCGTAATCATTCATCTTTTCCCATTCCAGGGCGATCGCATCAAACTTCCTGCGGAAGCGTTTAACGCTCAGATCGGTCGAATCAGCAGTGAAGTCTTGCTTAAATTTGACAGAATAATAAAATGTATCAATGTTATGCAAGAACTTTTTCTGTTTAAAATCGAACCAATAGGTATTTTCGACCTCGTCGAACTCGTTGTATATATAGGTGTCTTTTATAAGACGAACATCAATCAAAATATCACTTCTTTCGTATAAAATTTTTTTCGCGAAAACGCGATTTCGCGAAATGGCACAAATGCTGTCAAACCCAGTATTTATCAGAGTTCTAAGAAAAATGGTTAGGTATTTTGAGACCACGTATTACAGCCCCGTGGTCATCCCGGGGACGTGCCGCCTCGCGGGTCCCCCTAACCCCCGCTCGACACCCCGTCCCCGGGATACCGTTCTTCGTCAATGTATCACAATTTATTCTCCAGGAACAAAATCCGGAAACAAAAGTGAGATACACAAAAAACATCAAGCTAGATATTTTCCGACGGAGCAGAAAAAAGAGCATAGGTATCATAAATATCACTAAATTTCTTCTTATACATGAAAAACTCTGAACCAACTTTCTGTTTCATCGGGTACCAGACTTTCACGGCAACAAAAAGCTTTCCGCCAAACAGGAGAGAAAAGATCTTTCCCTGGATTCCGAAGTTTGAAACTTTCCGGTGAATCCATTCATATTCAATAAGGCTTCTGATCTGGCGGTCAAGCATACGATCAAACTGGGCAACCAGGACAACTTCAAAACCCAACTTTCGGTGCTGGGTGAAAAAGCTGCACCAGGCTGCGCGGTTCTTCTGTCCCCAATCACGCGCATTAAACATGATCTGGCATTCATCAATGACAAGGAGAATTTCACCTTCTTTCACCCTGCGGCCGACATATTCCGAATAATTCTTACTAAATGTTATAAGACGCTCCGGAGTAAGAAAGGCATTATCAATATATAAATAGCTGCCTTTTGGATTCTTGATCTTGCTGAAATCACAAGAAAAATTACCAATGATCGGCGCGTTTTTATATTTCATCCAATTGCAAAGCCGGGATGCAAGATGCAGAGACTTTCCAGCACCCGGGGTCCCTGAATAAAGTGAAATCATATAAACCTCCTAACTGATCTAGGTGAATGGAATCCATTCGCCCAGGATTTTCACACCAGCAACAGCGAATTGAGAAACAATCCATGGAACGATCGCCACCAACCAGGCAGATCCGATTGTCACGAATGCGTCCACAGGAACAAAATAATTGATTGCAGCTAAATAATCATTGACTTCTTCCGCTTGGATAAATGCGAGAAAAGGACTTTCGGGCAAAATACCACAGAGGAAACCGATAAGCACAATAACAACCATAGCTGCAACAGAAATAAAAAATGGTCTTAAAGCAGCAGCGGACATATAAAACACCTCCTTAATTAGCTACCCATACGATAAACAAAGGTTGTAAATTTAACAGTTAAGAAAAACAGCCCTATAATAAAAAGGATTGTCATGCCCCAGCGGAAGATCTTAATATATTTCCAGTAATCAGACATATCAACATCAACCGTCCAGGTGTAATTGATCACCTTGAAAGTATGTTTAAAGGTAAAGCGCGGAGCTTTCTTGTCAGCCTTCATAGATTTAATAAGATGCATGATATCCCACGGAATACAGAAAGGGAAAAGGTTTTTCCAGTTACCAGCTTTTTCGGCAATGCCGGGAATAGCACCGGAATCGGTAACTTTATCGCCACCTGTGCCGCCCTGGGTGTCCTTCTCGGTATCTTTTTCAGTGTCTTTTCCATCATCTTTTCCACCTGGTTTAGGATCACCACCAGTTGCAGAAGATTCACTTTCGGATTCACTTTCGGATTCTGATTCTGTTTCTCCTGGCTTAATGTTCGGGAAAATAATTGGAATAGCAACAGGAAGCTTGTCTTTCTTGTTATTCTTTTTCTTTTCTTTCTTCTCATTGTCGTTATCATTTTCAAAATTGTAACGAGAGTTCCAGGCTTCTTCCTCTTCATCGGTTGTAACATGATTAGGCAAAATAATATCACGCCAAATGTCCCAGTTTGTTTTCCAGCCAACACCAGGAACATAGATATCGTCCGGAGGATATTTTTCCTTGGTTTTTACTTTTGCATAGTCGCTTAAAGATGTACCGTCAACTGCAGCAATTTTACCATTTCGAATAATCCAATGTGTAGCATGATGTACACCACCTTGATATTTATCACATGTCTTATCATAAGGCTGAACCCAAACTTGGGAAAAACCCCGAACAACTTCATTACCCTTAGAATCTAATTCATAAATATAACCGGAATCAGATAAAAAAAGATTCGCAGAATCGCAAAAAACTATATATCGCCCTGCTGAATCAATAACAATATTTAATACCGAACCGGCAAAAACAGATTCAGCAATTGTTTTTAAATAATCAGCATTCTTAAAATCAGATGATGCACATGTCCATGTTAGAAGTTGATTATAAACAGATTCTACAGAAGAAGTATCAAATTGATTAGATGCTTCAATATCAGCAGCCGTAGCAGGAAGAACATTAGCCAACAACTCCGACAAATCTTCCGACATGGTTGCTCCGGCCTGTGTTACTACGTTTGGAAGATTTTGCAACTCATTGAATACAGTGTCATTAACAATACGCACCGGAAGACTAAGGACCTGCGCTTTACGTTCTACCCATGTACAGAAGTTGTCCCAGACATCTTTTGCTGATGCACGTTCCGGCTTGGTATAATATTCGTCCTTGAAAGAAAGCTCATAACCAGTTTGTGCATAAAGACCGGACATAAGATCTAAGTAAGTGTAATAGAAAGCTTCTTCCAATCCTGTCGCATATGTATTTTGATACGATGTGAAAAGAGTAACCAGAACGACACTACAACCACACACAACAGGAAGCACATGAATAGCGCAACGCTTCCTGGCATAACGTAAGAAGTTTTTCAGGCGGTTTATGCATTTCCGGAATTTTGACTTTTTGACTTTTTCCATGAAATTCCTCCAAACTTAAAAAATGTATCTCACATATCAAAGCTGCAGCGTCTGATCAGAAAACCGGAATTTTCTTTTTGAGATACAAATAAGGGTAAGGGCATCAAATCCCTTACCCTTATTATGGTGATAACTATTTTCAAGAAGATACTAGGCCTGTGCTGTAAGCTTCTTGAAGACTTTGATGCCGATTGTTACGGCGAGAACTGTTCCAATGATTCCTAATGCATAAGGTGCTGACGCTGTAATCATGGAAGTAACGTCAGTCTGGACAGTGCTGAATGCTGTCTTCATTGCGCTCTGAATAGTCTCCATATAAATCTCCTTTCTGACGGCTTGATCTTAAGCCATCTTGAAAAATTTTATTATTCCATAAATCGCGAACCCAATGGCCCACGCCATGAAACCAAGAACAAAGCCTGCGGAAATACCGGCAACAATAACATCCAGATATTTTCCAAAAATGTTACTATCAAAATTCAAGTCTGCCACCTCCGCGATAATATATGAAACACAATAAGTCCGACTATCATAGATAATACGAACAGTGTAGCAATGTTGTAACTCATGTTAGAAGCTGCCACATCCGGCGGATCTACTACCTCAATAGCCTGAGTAGATTCAATAACATCTGATCCACCTTTATCTGGATGCTCCTGATCAACAGAAGTATCACTCGTAACAGTTTCCTGATTCTCCACATCCTCAATATGTTCAGTCCCTTCCAGATTGCTCATTATTTAGTCTCCTTTTGCTTGTTATCCATCATCGAGATAACAGCAGCTGAAACGAAATCAACGTCAACGAGTTTCAATACTGGTTTACCGTCAGACCCAATCGACATTTCAAAAGTACCGTCGTAAATGCCTGGAACATATGATACCTTGTGAAGTTTGTCAGCTGCAAGGAATGACTTACCGCGTCTGGTACCGGATATACCATCAGCGGACACGGTAGGCTCTACCTGTTCCCCATGCTCCCCATAGAAAAGAAACTCCATGGAAACACCTTCAACCGCGTCATGACCCTCACGAGCCTTAATATCAACCAATCCTGAATAAAATAAAAAAATTCTAAATTTGTTCATCGTTTTCTCCTTTAATTTGTTCTTCTACTTCTTCAACTTTACCTAATGTGAGCTGTACATCTTTAATCCGATCTTCAAGATTGGAAAAATCCCGCTGCATATTCTCAACACATTTGAAAAAATAACCTAAATGAGTATACTGTTGAAACAATAAGAATTGTCTATGCTGCTGCTTTTCAATCTCTTTATCCAGTCTCGCAAGTTCTTTTTTCCGGTCTGATTCACCACGCTTCGCCTCGAGGATGATATTCTCAAATTTTTCATTAAATCCGTTTCCCGGCGCGCTGTTAATATAATCAAAGACCTCCTGTGTCAAGCGGACTGACTTTGCTATGCTTTTTTTCGTCAGCGTCTAAACCTCCTTTCTGAATTGTCATTCAAAGCCATGCGCGAGCGCATCGCGTTTGAATTGATCAAGTACCTCGATCAGATGATCCGGAAGATCTGATCTGGATCCTGCGTTGAGGTACCAAGCCGCCTTTATAATGTCTCTAAGTTGACGGCTCTCGTAGCCCGGCGCGTATTCCGCGCGCATCAAGGCGGTTCCGTAATTGTCAATCCCAATCAATCTATACCGATTGGGGCCACTTTTCTCAAAACTCCAAAAAAGCTTCAAACTCCACACCTCCAAATCGCTGTGCATAAGTGCAAAAGCTGCATTCCGCCTATGCATAATCTATGGATAAGCTGTTCACAACCCGGGATAACGCACCCCAGCAAGTCCCCCGGGCAGGTGAACTTGCTGGTGTGCTAAGTGCGCGTTACCCCGGGTTGCAAACAAGCTTACCCACAAGATTACGCACAAGGCTACAAAGCTGCAGCTTTTACACTTACACACCGCGACGACGGTGAAGGCTGGTTTGAATCCCTTTTTGCCCTTTCTCGAAAGATAATCGGTATAGATTGTTTGAGATTGACAATTAAGGAGAAAAAAGGTCGCGCGCGCGACGCGCCGGGCTACGAGAGCCGTCATAAGATATCATCCCAATCGTCGGAACGATTCTCATGAACCAGGTTCCAGATTCCAAAAGCACCTGAAACACAGATCGCAACAATAATGATCACATTCATACTTAGTCCTCCTCCTGGCAAACCATAAACCATTTACATGTTAGGCAACAACAGCGACAATGCTTATATTTGTGTCTGAATGAAAAATGCATCCAATATAACAATCTCTTCATCCTTATCCCTCCATCTTTACAGATCATGTTCATGCTCAACCACAAAATCAGAAAGATTCATAGCAGCATGCTGAACATCAAGCAAAAGATATTCTGCTCTCTTTTCCAGTATCTCAATTTCTTCCAAGTCACCACTAATATGTTCAGGAGCGAAAAGGCGATTATGCAATTCTTCTTTAGCATCAGCCAAAGCCTGAACTGCAGATGTATATGCGTTAACGAAATCCCCTAACCTGGAATGCGTATATTCTTCAACCTTAGACATTTTCAACACCTCCTGGAACATCCAACGCATCAATCAATGAATCACAAATAAGGGATGCAATAGTTAATAAACTTACTTTTGCTGTCTCATAACTCGACAAATCACAATCTTTTTCACGCAATTCATCATACTTTAACTTTTGTTCCTGATAATATTCCAGATAAATAACTAAGCGTTCTTTCGTAATTTTTTCATCCATAGTTAGCACCTCCATGAATATGTGATATTAAAATTGTTAATTTTGTGATATAATGAGATTAGCTTATGATTTTTTGTATCTCATATAATATATCTTCTAAAAGTATAATAGCACGTATGAGATACAATGTCAAGAAAAATATATCATATAATCTAACTTTTTATGAAAGGAAAAATATGTTTATTGAAAAACTAGAAGAGACGCTAAAACAAAAGCATCTCACAATGAACAAATTGGCAAAAGCAATAGATTTTTCACAATCAGCAACTAGCCAATGGAAAAAAGGGCGAATGCCACAAATAGACGTGTTAAAAAAAATATGTCTATACTTAAACGTATCAGCGGATTATTTATTAGATCTGGACGAGACACCGCCACCGATCTTAACCGATCAGGAACAACAACTACTGGAACACTTCCGACAATGCAGCCCGGGAGAAAAAGAAAGCATCTTACTTCTGGCAAATGCCGGAGCAAACAAAGCGGAACAGGAAAAAGAATCATTAAATTCAAAAATCGTAGGGTAAAAGATATCGATATTTAGATAACATTAGTTAAGAAGAAACATTCGAATATAAATTTGAAAAAAATAATTGAAATTGAAAAAGGAATCGAAAACAACCCAAAACAAGCGGGTATAACTTTTAATCAAGTTGTCGGGGGTTCGAATCCCCCGTGTCTCATTCTTTAAAAACCATGGCAGTTTGCCATGGTTTTTTTGTTGTCTTGTTAGAAAATTTGTTGCCTTTTCCGAGCTCGGGAAATTAAATGGAAAGATAGATAATACCCCAATACAAGAAAACGGCTGCCAAATAGCAGCCGTTTTTTTTAGACATGAATAATATTCCGTTTCATTTTCCTCTTCCAAAGTATGTAAGTCACAATCAGAAGAATTCCTGTTGTAAGCCAGGCGAATGGATCTGCAAAGCAGACACCCGTATAACCGTATGGTTTGGCTGCAAACAGGATTACAACATAGCGGCTTACTAATTCCAGAACACCGCTGAGCATTGGCACGATGCCGCGATTAAGGCCCTGTAATGCATTACGGTATATGAAAATCCAGGCAAGCGGCAGCATGAAGATGCTTGCGATATAGAGATAACGCATAGCGGATGCAACGGTTTCTGCCGATGGATTTTTGATGAACCAGCCAATCATATATGGACCGGCGAGACAGCAGATCGCAGCAGCAAGTCCGGCAGCAATAAAGCTCAGGAAGAAAGCGTTTTTCATTCCATGATAAATGCGTTCGTATTTTCCGGCACCGAGGTTCTGACCACAGTAGGTAGCCATGGCAGTTCCCATGGTAGGCATGGTCTGTGTCGCAATGTTGGATACCTTGGATGCGGCAGTGAAAGCGGCCACAACACCAGAACCGAACACATTGATTGCACTCTGCAGAATCATTGTTCCGATTGCTGTGATCGAATAATTCAAAGCCATCGGGATACCAATGGAAAGCATGCGTCCAATTCCGCGCGGATCCCAGTAATAGTCATCCCGGCTGGTGCGCAGAATATCATACTTTTTGAACATGACAACAAAGCAGAGGGCTGCGGCAACGCCCTGGGAAATTACTGTGGCATAAGCAGCGCCTGCGGTACCAAGCTTGACAGCTACAATTAAGAAAATATCCAATGCGATATTCAAGGCAGAGGAAAAAATCAGAAAATACAGTGGGGTCCGACTGTCTCCGATGCCACGGAGAATGCCGGAAGCCACATTGTAGGCCATCGTACAGATGATACCAGCGAAAATCACACTGATATAGCTGTCCGCTAGAGAAAGGATGTTCTCGGGTGTATTCAGCCAAAGCAACAGCTGTCTGGAAGCAAGCACGGTCGGTACACTCAATACGATTGAAATGATCACTGTCAGAACAAGGGAAAGTGCGACATTATGCTTCAGAAGCTTAAAATCTTTCGCTCCGAATGCGTGGGAGATCATGACACCAAAACCCTGGGCGATTCCGTTGGCGAAACCGAGAACCAGAAACATCAGGCAGCCCGTAGAACCGACGGCGGCCAGAGCATCCTCCCCAAGATACCGGCCTACAATGATGGTATCCACCATGTTGTAGAACTGCTGAAAAATATTTCCAAGCAAAACCGGAATTGAAAAAAGAAGAATAATTTTCATCGGATTACCGATTGTCATATCTTTTCTCATTGTTTGTACTCCTCTTATTAAATTTTATCAAACAATATACTGCTCCGAAAAATTACGTAAAGAAAGAGACTAACGAAAAGTTAGTCTCTGACTGCGGGCAACAGGACTTGAACCTGCACGTCGTAGACACTAGAACCTAAATCTAGCGCGTCTGCCAATTCCGCCACATCCGCATAGTGAGCGTGCGGGGATTCGAACCCCGGACAACTTGATTAAAAGTCAAGTGCT
>OLGH01003348.1_pt1 | contig 11096 bp, 6 predicted proteins | sample 1604851 | NCBI WGS metagenome assembly OLGH01 (sample SAMEA3888894, study PRJEB22519) | human gut metagenome | biome: human gut; feature: human-associated habitat; material: faeces | place: Denmark | collected 2010
ATTCGCAAAGGGAAGTGGGTCTATATTCCGGCGCAAAACAGCGGCGGATTTACCGGAAAGAATGTCGGTGACCATGACTTGGGCGGGGCATCTGCTTTCCAGCTCACCCATCGGGTGAACAGCGATATAGAAAATGCCCGGATAAAGCCGGATGCACCCTCTGTGCAGCTTTACAATCTGGAGGAAGACCCATACCAGACCACAAATGTGTATGAACAGCATCCCAAAGTGGCACGCAGGCTGGCGCGGATACTGGAGGAGAAGATAAGGAAGTCGGATGCCACAAGAAAGTGACAACCGATAGATTGATGAAAAACATAATTTGAAAAATGAAGAATACCATGATGAAAAAGTTTTTTGTAGGTTTATTCTCCCTTTTGATGGGAGTAGGCAGCGCTTTTGCGCAGACCAATATGTCTAGTGAAATGTATGACCTTGCCAAGATGAAGGAAGGCTTGCGCAACCGCCGTGTCAGCAGTTATGACCGTACGGGCAACAATCGCGACCACCTGAAGGCCATCAAGCCGGGTGAAACGGCTGTCTTGGCCGACATCAAGGGGGCAGGCGTAATCAACCATATCTGGATAACGATGTCTCCGGGACCGCACCAGCTTTCCCGTAACGACATCATCCTTCGGATGTACTGGGACGGCAGCGACGAACCTTCTGTCGTGTCCCCCATCGGTCCCTTTTTCGGCCAGGGATGGAACGAACAGTATAACTATGCTTCTTTTGCCCTTTCTTCCGGTCCCAACGGTGGTACGGGTTTGTGCAGCTATTTCGCCATGCCTTTTGCCAAAGGTGTGCGCATTGAGATAGAGAATCAGACGGATGTCAACATCGGCGCCTTCTACTACTACATAGACTATGTGGAGATGAAGGAACTGCCCAAGGACATGGGGCGTTTCCATGCGTGGTTCAACCGTGAGATTACCGAAGCGCTTCCCGAGGGGGAGACCGAGTGGGGTTCCGTGGGTAAACAGACAGAGAATAAGGACGGAGCCGACAATTATGTGTTTGCCGATATCAAGGGAAAGGGCCATTTTGTGGGATTGAATTATTATGTACAGTGCCCTACCCCCATGTGGTATGGTGAAGGCGATGACATGTGGTTCATCGACGGTGAAAAACAGGCTTCCTTGATAGGAACCGGTACGGAAGATTTGTTCAACACCGCCTGGTGCCCGAAAGAGCCCTACCAGCATATCTACTTCGGCTATCCACGTGTAAATAATGATGTCGGATTCTTGGGGCGTACACATGTCTATCGGTTCTTTATTCAAGATCCCGTCTTCTTCGAGAAAGGGCTGAAAGCCACCATCGAGCATGGACACAACAATTGCCTGACGCTCGACCTGGCTACCGTTGCCTACTGGTATCAGGACAAGGCAACCGCTGTCCCAGCCATTCCCGACAAGGCGGGCCGTAAGCTGAAGCCGATGGTAAACAATGTGATGATGCACAAATGGCGTCATGAATGGAGAAAGAACAAGGGGAACAAAGCGGACCTTTGGGGGGACGAATAAATAGTTGGAGGACATGAAATGAAAAAAATTAGTTTATTTCCATTATTGGCTGCTACTACGGTTTCTCAAATGATGTTTTCGTCTTGTAGTTCGGAGCAGGAGAAGGAGCAGCCGAATTTTGTATTGATTTTCTGTGATGATATGGGATATGGAGATTTGGGGTGCTATGGAAACCCTACCATACATACCCCAAACATTGACCGTATGGCCTCGGAAGGGATGAAGTTCACACAGTTTTATGTGGGCGCTTCTGTTTCTACGCCTAGCCGCAGTGCACTGATGACCGGCAGGTTACCGGTTCGTAATGGACTGTATGGCGATAAACGGGATGTTCTTTTCCCGGATTCCAAAGCAGGATTGGGACAAGATGAAGTGACTGTTGCCAAACTGTTGCAGCAGAATGGATACGCTACCGCTTGTGTAGGTAAATGGCATTTGGGGCATTTTTCTCCTTATTTGCCTACTGACCATGGTTTTGATGATTTTTTCGGAATACCTTATTCGAACGATATGCGCCCTGCCTCATTGATGCGGGGGGATTCTGTTCTTGAAATCAAGCCTGAGCAGGGAGAATTGACACGGCGTTATACCGAATATGCTGTAGACTATATCAAAAAGAATAAGAATCGTCCATTCTTCCTTTACTTGGCACATACTTTCCCCCATACGCCGTTGCGTACAAACGAGCGTTTCGAAGGCAGGAGTAACCGGGGGCTGTATGGCGATGTGGTCGAGGAACTGGACTGGAGTGTGGGTGAAGTACTGAAAACCTTGAAGGAAAATGGTCTGGATGAAAACACATTGGTCATTTTTACCAGTGACAACGGACCATGGTTGGTACAGCGCCTGAATGGAGGTTCTGCCGGTGCTTTACGTCAAGGGAAGTCTACCTGTTGGGAAGGAGGTCTCCGCGTTCCGGCTGTTTTCCGTATGCCGGGCCGAATAGCGCCGTGTACGCAGCAAGGCATGATGGCAACAATGGATATTTTGCCGACATTCTTAAATATGGCAGGTATTCCTCTACCTGAGGGAGTGATACTTGACGGAATGGATCAGACTCCCATGTTGTGGGAACAGAAGGAGTCTTCACGTGATGAGATGTATTATTGGCGTGGCAGCCATTTACTGGCAGTTCGTAAAGGTCCTTGGAAGATTCATTTCAGTACCCTTACCGATCCTTATACCCGGCATGCTGTTTGGGAACGCCCGGAAATTCCTTTCTTATATAATGTGGAAGAAGATTTTTCCGAACAATATGAGGTTTCGGAAAAACATCCTGAAATAGTGAAAGAGCTTGTGGAACTTGCAGAGAAGCATAAGGCGGAAATGAAGATTAAAGCTTCTGTATGCGACTTTGGACGTTAAGTTGATAGCAATATGAAAGTTTCATGTACATTAGTGTCTGTTGCTGCATTACTCCCCTTCAGTGGGAGTAATGCAGGCAATGTGCAAAGAGATAAATCCCAACGTCCCAATATTGTGTTGGTCATTGCCGATGATATGGGTTGGGGGGATGTAGGTTATCAGGGGGCGGTAGACGTATCGACACCGAATATTGATGCACTTGCCCGCAGGGGAGTACAATTCAGCCAAGGGTATGTGTCTTGTTCCATAAGTGGACCGTCTCGTGCAGGTATCTTGACGGGAGTTTATCAACAACGCTTTGGTTTCTATAACAATCTGCATCCTTGGGCAAAGATTCCCGAAGGGTAATCTACTTTGGGTGAAATGGTCCGCGATTGTGGCTACGCTACGGGATTTGTCGGAAAATGGCATACGGCTGACTCTCCCGAACAATCTCCTAATCGTAGGGGATTTGACCAATTCTATGGTTTTTGGTCTGATACCCATGATTATTATCGTTCTACAGATAAACCGGGAGTGGAACTTTATGACTTTTGCCCTTTGTACCGGAATGGCGAGATTCAACCCCCTTTGCACGAAAGTGGTGAATATATTACGGACTGTTTTACACGTGAAGCTGTAGAGTTTATAGACAAGCATGCTTCCTCTCCTTTTCTGCTTTGCCTTTCGTATAATGCCGTTCATTCGCCTTGGCAAGTTCCCGAACACTATGTGAATCGGCTTGAGGGGAGGCGATTCCATCATGAAGACCGGAAAGTTTTTGCAGCTATGGTGTTGGCTTTGGATGATGGTATAGGTCGTGTCATGGAAAGTTTGAGAAAAAATGGTTTAGAAGAGAATACTCTTTTTATTTTTATCAGTGATAATGGTTCTCCTCGTGGGCAGGGAATAGAGTGTAGCACCGGTTATGAATATAAAGACAGAGGTAATACGACCATGTCAAGTCCTGGACCTTTCAGGGGGTATAAAGCTGATACTTATGAAGGTGGAATTCGAGTTCCTTATATAATGTCGTGGCCCTCGGAGTTGCCTCAAGGTATGGTTTATGATAATCCGGTAATCAGTCTTGATATATTTCCTACAGTTATGCAGGCTGTCGGTGGAACTTCCAGACAGAAATATTCTTTGGATGGAGTCAGCCTCTTACCCTATCTGAAAAGTGAGTGGTCTATAGACAAGCGTCCGCATTCTACGCTTTACTGGCGTAGGGATGAGGATTTTGCCATTCGTAAAGGAGATTGGAAGTTAGTTTATAACGATCAGGGAAGTACAAGAAAAATCCAGCTCTTTGATATGAAGGACGATAAGGAAGAGGTTTATGATTTGAGTGGTGAATATCCGGAGTTGGCAGACAGCCTTTTGGCCGAATTTGATGCTTGGGATGCAGCCTTGCCTCCTTGTACAAATCAGACTACTTGGAACGGACGCGTAGTAGTGGAGCCTAAGGAACCACAGCCTGTCAGCCGTAATTTCAGGTATAAAGAAGGTTATAGGCGTAAAGTGTCCGAGCATAATCGTCGCATTTACGATGCGAAGTATAGGAGGAGCGTTATCGGTGAGAGTTTTAAATTGCCTTATAAAGGGAAATAGTATAAATGACATAAATATAAAAAAATGAAAAGAACAGTTCTTATATTTGTCTTGTTATCGTTTGCTTTTTTGAGCCATGCCCAAATATGGAAAGTGCCTGAAGGTCATGAAACGCGATGGACAAGTTTTGAAAATCTTACCGGTGCCAAGGGAACGGCAGCTCAAGCCAATAAAGGTGCAAAAGGAAGTGCTTTCGGCAGAATCATGGCGGGAGACAGCTGTGTTTTGTTGTCTCAGCAAGGACCCGGAATCATTAACCGTATTTGGCTGACAGTCAGCAAACGTAACCCTAAGATGCTCCGTGCGTTGCGTATCAAGTTTTATTGGGATAACTCTGCTGTTCCGGCAGTGGATGTCCCTTTGGGAGATTTTTTTGGGAATCCGCTGTCACGTACATCTCGTTTTGAGAACTGTTTCTTTTCTAATCCGGAAAAGCGTTCTTTTAACTGTTGTATTCCGATGCCTTACCGCACCGGTGCCCAAGTGGTGTTTGTGAATACCTCGGATGAGGACCTGACACACTTGTTTTATGATATCAACTTTACTAAATTGCCGGAATGGGATTCGGAGATGAGCTATTTTCATGCTGTCTGGCGTGAAGACAAATCCACCAAGTTGGGAGTGGATTATACTGTTCTTCCCCAACTATCGGGCAAGGGGCGCTTTTTGGGAGTAAGTTTGGGTATCTTTGCCAATAAGGCGTATGAAACTACTTGGTGGGGAGAAGGTGAAATCAAGTTCTACATTGACGGAGATAAGGAATTTCCCACATTGAATGGTACGGGAGTTGAAGATTATATTGGTACGGCTTGGGGGCAGGGCGAGTATTCCCACCGTTATCAAGGTTGTCCGATTGCAAATGCGGACAGTTGTTGGTGGAGTATGTATCGTTTCCACGTGCAGGACCCGATTTATTTTCATCATGATATAAGAGTTACATTACAGCAGATTGGAGGTGCTCCATATCAAAAGGTACTCGAACTGTACAAGGCGAAGGTTCCTCTTGTACCGGTTACTATAGATAGAAGCGGTAAACTGAAATTCTATCGTTTATTAGATGAAGATTCAGACCTACATATCACGGATAAAGACTTTCCGCCAGGATTTGTTAATTTCTACCGCCAAGATCATGTAACTTCAACAGCATATTTCTATTTGGACAGGCCTGCAGTCTGAATAATGTTATAAATAACCCTCTAGTTCATACTACTGAAAATCAGTGTTTTATATAATGCTATAGTAGTTACGTTGTAGTGTTTAAGCAGGTTGTGGTAATCTTGTAGTAGTTTGTTTTTTGACATACATCAATCGCTCCTATACTTTTGCAAAAGAATTTTAAATCAATACAAAATGAAGAAAAATTTATTAATTACATGTGTGATGTTACTGTTTGCCATTATTTCGATGGCGCAGAACAAAATTACGGTTTCAGGTGTCGTTTCCGACAAGACGGGAATGACTGTTATTGGTGCTACAGTTTCGGTAAAGGGAGCTCCTCAACAAGGAGTCGTTACTGGACTTGATGGTGATTATAAGATTACCAATGTTCCCAGTAACGCTGTTTTGATTTATAGCTATATTGGTATGAAAGACCAAGAAATAGCAGTGAATGGTCGTACTACTATTAATGTAGTAATGCAAGAAGACAATATGTTGATTGATGAAGTTGTAGTTGTAGGCTATGGTGTACAGCGTAAATCAGACTTGACCGGTGCTGTGGGTTCTATCAAGAGCGATGATTTGAAAAAGATTTCTACACCTAATGTGGCTAACGCATTGCAAGGTCGTGTGTCCGGTGTATTTATCTCTGCAAGCGGTGCTCCGGGTAGCTCTCCTGAAGTGCGCATTCGTGGTATCGGTACTACTAATGATAGCAATCCGCTCTATGTGGTTGATGGAATGTTTATGGACGATATATCATTCTTGAGTAACCATGATATTGAGTCCATGGAGGTATTGAAGGATGCTTCTGCTACTGCCATGTATGGTTCTCGCGGTGCTAACGGTGTAATCATTGTTACCACCAAGCAAGGTGCTGAAGGTAAAGCACAAGTGAACATTACTGCCAGTGAAGGATTTCAGTTCCAAAATAGCGGTAAGTTTGAGATGTGTACGGCTTCTGAATATGCTATGCTGCAAAATGAAGCTAACTTGAATATTAATCCGGATGGCGGTCTTGTTTATGATAACCCGGCTTCTTTCGGAAAAGGAACCAATTGGTTCGATGAGATTTTCCAAGTAGCGTCTGTCCGTGACTATCAAGTTGCTGTTAGTGGCGGAACAGAAAAGGTACGTTATAATTTGAGTGCCGGATATTTCCAACAAGATGGCATCATAAAGGAAAATTCTTATGACCGTTTTACTTTGCGTGCCAACAATTCATATAAAATAAACAAACATTTGACTATCGGGCATAACTTATCGGCCTCTTTCAGTCATACAAAAAATGAAAATAAGGGAGTTGTAAAATCCGCTTATAAACTGAGCCCTATCATTACTCCTTATGATGAGAATGGTAATTTCTCTGATCCTCAGGTGGCATCTACTGCTAATCCGCTTGCTACCCTCCATTATATGAATAGTGATAATTGGAAAGATAGAATTGTGGGTAGTGCATTCTTGAATTGGGAAGTTATTAAAGGGCTGAATTTTAAGACCAGCTTGGGCATTGATTATATTAATGGCAGAAGTCGTAATTTTACTCCTAAATATTATATCTCGGAGTATCAAAAGGTAGATGAGAACAGCTTGTCTAAAACATGGACTAGAGATTTTACTTGGCTATGGGAGAATATCTTGACTTATGATTGGCAAATCAATGATAAAAATCGTCTGAATCTTTTGGGTGGTATTACTGCTCAAAAATACACTAATGAAAAGTTAGGCGGGTCAGGACGTAATTTCTTCTCAGAAGTGGAAAATTATTGGTATTTGGATCGGTCTTCAAGCGATACACGTGGACTTGAGAATAATGGAAAACATGAAGCCATGATGTCTTACTTGTTCCGTGCCAACTATGCTTTAACGGACAGATATTTGTTGACGGCTTCTATACGTGCCGATGGCTCTTCGAAGTTTGGACCGGATAACCGTTGGGGATATTTTCCGTCAGTAGCTGCCGGATGGAGGATTTCTGAAGAAGCTTTTATTAAAGATAATGCTGAATGGTTGAGTAACTTGAAGATTAGAGGTAGCTGGGGACAAATTGGTAATGATAAGATTGGTAATGACAAATATTATGCATTGGCTAATGTAGACCCTACTTATGATGCTGTATTTGGTGGTGATTATTATTCTGGTGGTACTGTAACTTCTCTTTATAATACACAAATCCATTGGGAACGTTCAGAGCAGTTGGATCTTGGTTTTGATTTAGGCTTGTTCAATAATCGCTTTTCTTTAGAGTTTGACTATTACAGAAGAGATACAAAAGAAATGTTGGTAAATGTGGATGTTCCTGCTTCTGTAGGACTTGCCTCTGTAGAAACAAACGTGGGATCAGTACGTAACTCTGGACTTGATTTTACGGTGAAATGGGAAGACTCGTTTAAGGATTTTCGTTATGGCATCCGCTTGACCGGAACTACAATTAAGAATGAGGTAACTAGTTTGGGAGGTAAACGTATCACCAGTGGGGATATAGGTTCCGGAAAAAGTGTTCATATGACAGAAGAAGGAATGCCAATCAAGTATTTTTATGGTTACAAGACTATTGGTATTTTCCAAAGTAATGAGGAGATTGAGCAGTATAATGCGATGGCTGCGGCTGCTTCCGGTGATGCGAAGAAGAAGTATCAGGCAAATGTAGCTCCGGGTGATCTGATTTATGCAGATACAGATGGCAATGGATATATAACTGCTGAAGACCGTACGGATTTAGGCTCTCCTACTCCGAAGTTTATCGGTGGTTTGGGTATAACTGCCGCTTGGAAAGGCTTTGATTTGTCAATTGATTTGCAGGGTAATTTTGGTAATAAGATTTATAATGCCAAACAAGCTGAAAGAAATGCTGGTGTTGATAACTGGGATCGTTCGTTCTTGGATAGATGGACTGAAAACAATAGGAATACTTCCATTCCACGCATGACATTTGAGGGTAACAATTATTTTGTTTCCGACCGTTATGTTGAGAGTGGTAACTATGTGAAGTTACAGACTGTGGAATTGGGATATACATTCCCAAAAACCTTGATGCAAAAAGTGCATATCCAGAATTTGAGATTGTACTTCTCAGGTAATAACCTGCTTTATTTTACGAATTATAACGGATTTACTCCTGAAATCTTAGGGGGGCTTGACCGTGATATTTATCCGATTACCGCCACCTGCCGTTTTGGCTTGAATCTTACATTCTAATGGAAAATAAAAATAGGAAATGATTATGAAAAAGATATATTCACTTTTATTAGCTTCAGCATTGGTTTTTACCTCTTGTTCTGATTTTTTGGATACAAAGCCGCAAGGGAAATTGACGCAAGATATTTTCTTCGGGGAAGAAGAAGGTGCTTTGATGGGAATTAATGCTATATATTCTCAAATGAAAAGTTGGGACTTGATCGGGTTTTCTTGGTTTGGCATTATGGAGGTGCCGAGTGACAATTCTGATACAGGAAGTTCACCGGCAGATGGTAGTTATGCTCGCGTGAATTCATTGAATGATTTTACTTATGATGTTTATACGTCAGAATTGAACGGCTGGTGGACCGGAAATTATAAAGGAATCGGATTCTGCAACGTAGCATTGGATAACTTGGATGTGTTGAAAGATGAGCAGTTAAAGATTAGAAGCATTGCACAGGCACGTTTTTTCCGTGGTTTCTTTTACTTTAACTTAGTGAGAACTTACGGTGGCGTACCTTTGGTTACTAAAGTTCAGAATCCCGATGAATATGATCAGCCATGCGCTTCTGAAGAAGCTATTTATCAGCAGATTATTGATGACTTGTCCTATGCGGCAATGAATTTGCCAACCCGTGATGAATGGGGGATTGCCGAGAGAGGAAGAGTTACGAAAGGAACTGCAGAAGGCTTGTTGGCTAAAGTTTATTTGTTCCGTCAGGATTATGCAAGTGTAAAACAATATGCAGGGCAGGTAATAAGTAGGGGAGAATATAACCTGCATCACAATTACCGTGATTTGTTCAGCCCGGATTCTTATTATTCTGATGAAGTGATGCTGGTCGACCAGTATTTGTGGGGATCAGACAAGACGAGAGATAAGGCTTCCGAATATGTGAAGTGGCAAGGTGTCAGAGGTTTCAAAGGTTGGGGATTCTGTTCTCCGTCAGAATCTTTGGATAAGGCTTATGAATCAGGTGATCCGAGACGGGAGGCTACTATCATTTACGATGGCGAAAATATGGAAGGAGTTGGGGTTATAAACTTCAAGGACGAACCGGGAGTACAACCGCGTGCCAATAAAAAGACAATGTGGCCTACAACTTATTGGAATGCCAATAATTTTGCTAAACAAAATTGCCATTTGTATTTTCTGCGTTATGCAGATGTACTGTTAATGTATGCTGAGGCCTGCAATGAGTTGGCAAATGGTGAAAGCGATCCATTAGTAGATGATGCCTTGGCTAAATTGGAATTGGTTAGAGACCGTGCTCGTAAGTCCGGTGATGCTCCTACTGTATTACCTAAAATAACAGAGAGGGATAAAGCTAAGTTGCGTGAAATCATATGGAATGAGCGCCGCATTGAATTAGCAATGGAAGGACACCGTTTCTTTGATTTGATTCGTGCTGATAAAGTTGTTCCCGGATATGCGGAAAAGATGCTGAAAGCCCATGGAAAGACAAATTTCAATATGAGCCAGCATTCTACATTCTACATTCCACAAAAGCAGATTGATATTTCTCAAGGAATATTGAAGCAGAATAAATAAGGTGTGAGGAGTAGCCTTAGGCTACTCCTACTTCTTATGTGGTTAAAATGTTTAAAATATGTATTAATGCGAATCAGTAGTTGAACTCTGATTCCTTGTTTTAGAAAATTAGATAAATGAATGCGATGGCAATTTTGCCCATCGTATGTACTAAAAGTCCAGATGTAGATCTGACTTTCATCGCTCTTTGAATATTTGTTTTTTCATTCAGCCAGTTGAAAAAAGATTCTATCGGTTGTCTGACCTTTGATACTGCAGTTGAAAACAGGTCTCTGCCCGCTTTCTCTCTTTGAGTAATAATAGGCTCCTCTCCCTTTATTGCTTTAACGGGAGTCATCATGGTTACCCCTTGTTCCTGCTGTTTGTTTCCCCAGAACGAGAAGTCTGAGTATATCTTATCCGCAAATATATATCTGTTTATAAGACTATCAGCGGCTTCTCTTTTAAGAACAGTCAGATCATTCTCCTCTGCCGATGATAAGATGATCATTTCGGGGAATGGAATGGTTCCTTCCCTGCGGAAAGCTAAGGTGTGAAGTTTGAGCCCGAAATAATACATGTTCTTTGTAGAGCAGTATCCTTTAGTGGCAATTTCAGTAGCCACTTTTCCGGTTTTGTTCTTTCCTGCACAAGTAATGATGGGCATGGAGTCAATAAGTGATATCATAGAATCGCAATCTGTTGGTTTAAAGAAAGTAATGAGATGCTTCACCAGTTCATTAATC
>OLGH01003361.1_pt1 | contig 11050 bp, 9 predicted proteins | sample 1604851 | NCBI WGS metagenome assembly OLGH01 (sample SAMEA3888894, study PRJEB22519) | human gut metagenome | biome: human gut; feature: human-associated habitat; material: faeces | place: Denmark | collected 2010
TGTGCCATGTGAAAAAGGATGAGTTCCTATTGCTGTTGGACAATCATGTGGAAGCTGCCTGGGAGAAAATCGGTCATATTATGATCATGTTCGAAGCTATGATCGGAGATAAATACCCCGATGTATCGATCAACCTGTACAGCGGCATTTATTATCTGGAGTCCAGAGGATACCGCCCGGAGGAAATTTTCCGCATCGGCAAGACTCTGAAAAACAAGGCGAAACGTTATTGCACTCTGGAAAACAGCATCTATGAGAACCGCAAGAGTGCGGGGAACATCATTGATAAAGAAGCCGGAATCCTGAACCGGGGCAACCTGACCAGACTGAAAGGTTTTATGAACCGTGCAGCCAAAGGAGAGCGGCTTACGGTAGGATTTATCGGCGGTTCCATTACCCAGGGATTTTCCGCTACGGATCCGGAAAAATGTTATGCGGCAAGGACATTTGGCTGGCTGAAAAAGGTATTTCCCAATACGGAATTTGATTATGTGAACGCCGGAATCGGAGCTACCGATTCCCAGTTCGGCGCGGCGAGAGTACAGGAAGACCTGCTTCAGCGGCTACCGGATCTGGTATTTGTAGAATTTTCCGTGAACGATCACAGTACGCCGCATTTCTGTGAGACCTACGAAGGTCTGGTGAGGCAGATTTATGGCAGTGCGAGCGCACCGGCAATGGTGCTGATCCATAATGTCTATTATGATACCGGTAAAAGTGCGGCATATTATCATGCGCAGGTAGGACGACATTATGATCTGCCCTGCATCAGTATGCAGAACAGTATCTATCCCGCTGTGGCAGCCGGAAGACTGCCGGCAGAGAAGATTACGGCAGATTTCCTTCATCCCAATGATCTTGGTCATGAATTCATGGCATCTGTGATCACGAATTTCCTGGAAAAGGTAATCCATGATAAAACGCAAGAGCCGCAGGAAATTTTCCCGGCCCCGCTGACAGAGAATGCCTATGAGCATTGCGTGAGACTACAATATTTTAATTCCACACCGGAGAAGAGTGGCTTTGAAGAAGATATGACACCGCAGAGAGGCATCACGGATATTTTCCGTAACGGATGGAGCGCCGGAGAAAAAGGAGCTTATCTGGAGTTCACTTTCCGGGGAACCGGTGCCGCCGTGCAATACCGCCGAGTGAAGGACGGACCTGCACCCATTGCCACGGCAGTGGTGGATGAGAACCCTGAGACGGCGTGCGTGTTGGACGGAACCTTTGATGAGACCTGGGGAGATAAGATGGAACTGGCAACGATTGCGGAGCATCTGCCCTATGGGGAACACCGGGTGAGAATCGAGATCACGGAGACACACGAGAACGATAAGGCTGGATTTTATCTGGTGTCATTGATTGTATCCGGGGTAAGAACAGAAACAGAAGCGGAATAGGCATAGTACGGAAGTCAGGTAGACAGATCGGAAGAAATGTGTTACATATCAGATAGAATATTTTTCCAGAAACGGACGTTGCAAAGCTAAGTAGCGGAATAACGGGAAAGATGCCGTGCAATACATAGTAAGTATCATGGGAAAGGATAGATGATCATGAACAAAGATATTATTTTTTTAACACCGGTGTGTACTCACAACATCTGGGGTGGCACCCGGCTGAACAGAGAATTCGGTTACCCCATTGAGGGAGATGACATCGGGGAGTGCTGGGGCATCAGTGCTCATCCTAACGGAGACGGTACCGTGGCAAGCGGCGCTTATAAGGGAATGAAGCTGTCCGAACTGTGGGAGAAGCACCCCGAGCTGTTCGGAGACACGGGAATGGACCGTTTTCCTCTGCTGGTCAAGATCATTGATGCGAAGGACGACCTCAGCATCCAGGTACATCCGGATAACGCCTACGCAAAAGAACATGAAAACGGCTCTCTGGGAAAAACAGAGTGCTGGTACATTCTCGACTGCAAGGAAAATGCAACGATCGTTATCGGACACAATGCAGGGACAAAAGAGGAATTAAGCCGGATGATCCATGAGGGAAAGTGGAGTGAATTTATCCGTGAAATCCCGATCAAAAAAGGCGATTTTCTTCAGATCGATCCGGGAACAGTTCATGCGATCAAGGGTGGACTTTTAATCTTAGAGACACAGCAGAACAGTGATATTACTTATCGTGTTTATGACTATGACCGTCTTTCAAATGGGAAGCCGAGAGAATTGCATGTAGAAAAGAGTATTGATGTTATCACAGTTCCGGCAAAATCTGTGGATGACAGTGTAAAATCCGCATTGAATCTGCCGGAAAATCAGTTGAATGAGCTGTATTCCTGCAAATACTATACGATCTTTAAGGCAGATGTAAATGGAAAGATGGAATTTGAGCAGAAGTATCCGTTCCTTCTGGTATCCGTTTTAGAGGGAGATGGAATCGTGGGCAGCAGCCCGGTGAAGAAGGGAGATCATTTTATCCTGCCGAATGGTTATGGAAAAGTTGAGATGCAGGGGAAGATGAGTCTGATCGTTTCTACTGTAAAATAATTATTTTGAGATGAAAAATCCGCAGGATGTGAGAGCGCACCTGCGGATTTTTTTGATGAACGGGGCAGACTTGGTGAATAGCAATGTTAAAAACGGGGCAAAATATAATTATATTAAATTTAAAAACGGGGCAAATTGTAATGATAATGATTGAAAAAACGGGGCAGATAGTGTATTGTGTAATTGGAGGTATGAATTTATGTACAGAAAAGATTCAATTGCAATTGGCGAATGGATTAAAAATTCAAATAAGGCATTATTAGTGACAGGAGCAAGACAGATAGGAAAAACATGGCTCATAAGAGATGAAATTGAAAAGAGCGGATATACTAAGTTTGAAGTGAATTTTATTGATCAGCCGGATATGGTTTCCTACTTAAATGCAGAGATGAGTGCGGAAGATTTTTTGATTAAATTAAAAATGATCATGCCAGAAGATTGCAAATCGCATGAAACGGTTGTTTTTTTTGATGAGATTCAGAAATGCCCGGAAATAGTAACTAAAATAAAATTTCTTGTAGATGAGGGAAGTTTTAAGTATGTAATGAGCGGATCCTTATTAGGGGTAGAACTGAAAGGTATCGCTTCGGCTCCGGTTGGATACCTGACTGTTTTAAAGATGTACCCTATGGATTTCGAAGAATTTATGATGGCGAATAATGTCTCAGTAACTACATTAGATATGCTAAATGAAAAATTTAAAAACGCCAGTCCTGTGGACGAATTTGTACATCAGAAGCTTTTGTCTATGTTTTTTGTTTATCTTATTGTTGGAGGAATGCCAGATGCTGTAAAAACTTATATAGAAACAAAAGATATTCGAGAGGTTGACAAAGTACAACGTGATATAACAACGCTTTATAAAGAGGATTTTTCCCAATATGAGATTGAGGACAGAAAGCTTAAGTTAAAGTCCATATATGACATTATTCCTGCTGAACTAAATAAGCAGAATAAAAAGTTTGTATTTACGATGTTGGATAAAGAACTGAAATTTGACAGATACGAAAATAGTTTTTTGTGGTTAAAAGATGCAGGTGTGGCGTTGCCGGTTTATAATATTGAGGCACCAGTTATTCCACTTTTAGCAAGCAAGAGCAGTAATATATTCAGACTTTTTTCGAGCGACATTGGATTGTTGACAAGTGCATATCCGGCAGAAACAAAAATGGAATTAATTAATAAAAACGGAGAAGTGAACAACGGAGCACACTTTGAAAATGCTGTCGCACAGCAATTAACGGCGAATGGTTTTACACCATATTTCTGTAAAAAGAAAAATATAGGGGAACTGGATGTTTTGGTCGAAATGGATGGGAAAGTGGTTCCCATTGAGGTGAAATCCGGGAAAGCTTACAAGGCACACAAATCCTTGGATAACTTTATGAAAATTTCTGATTATCATATTGAGAAAGCATATGTTTTATCGGTAGCAAATATGGAACAGGAGGGATCCGTGGTATATCTTCCTATCTATATGTGCTATCTTTTAAAAGAACGGAAAATTGGAAAGTTAATCGTGGATCTAGACATGGAAGGGTTATAACACTGGGAGAAGTAATAAAACGGGATTTGTCGAATAAAGGAGCGAAATAGAAATGAAGATTCGCAAGGCAGAAAAAAGGGACATTCCAAGAATTCTTGCACTGTTGGGGCAGGTATTACAGATACATGCAGAGATCCGTCCGGATATTTTTATACCGGGTACTACGAAATACACCCTCTGCGAGCTGACAGAGCTATTACAACAGGAGGATCACCCTATCTATGTTGCCGTAGACGAGGACGATCTGTGCATGGGCTATGCATTCTGTCAACTCAGGGAGCAGCCCTTTTCCACTAATATGGTGCCCTTCAAATCACTGTTTATCGATGACCTTTGCGTTGACAAGCAGACACGGGGGCAGCATATCGGGGAAAGCCTGTTTGAATATGTGAAGCAGCAGGCAAAAGAACTGGGCTGCTATGAAGTAACCCTGAACGTCTGGGCAGGCAACACTTCGGCAGAGCGCTTTTATGAAAAGATGGGAATGAAGACAAAAGAACGGCAGATGGAATATATCCTGTGAGCCGGACGGAGGTGGCAGGCATGATTAAAATTGCATTTTTTGATGTTGATGGGACGCTTCTGAAGATGGGTCATAAAGAATTAAGTGATCGGACGCTGCATACATTAATTTCTCTTCGGCAGAATGGGGTGAAGCTGTGTATGGCGACCGGAAGAGGATATCTGTCGGCGCCGCGTTTTCCGGGAATTGATTTCGATGCGCTTCTGACCTTTAACGGTTCTTATGTAACAGTCGGAGACGAGATTATTTTTAAGTGCCCCCTTGATCGGATGGACAAGCTTCAGATCCTTCAGAATCTGAAAGATATGCATAGGGCGTTAGCAATCAGTAACGAACATTTTATCATCACCAACGGTACAGATCCGGATCTGGAGCAGTATTTCAGATTCGGTAATGAGATGCTGAAAATAGATAAACAATTCGATGAACGGGTTCATGAGGATATCTATCAGATGATGTGTGCCTGCCGGGAAGAAGAGTATGAGAGGATTCTCTATGGTACGCACCATACACAGATTACAGCGTGGTGGGATAGAGCGGCTGATATCATTCCTCTGGAATGTGGGAAGGGAAACGCTGTGCGCGCGGTACTTCAGCATTTTGGCTTTACGAAGGAAGAAGCCATCGCTTTTGGAGATGGCTTCAATGATATCGAGATGCTGGAAGCAGTCGGTACCGGTGTGGCCATGGGGAACGCGAAGGATGAGATCAAAGCCCACGCCACCTGTACGTGCAGATCGGTGGAAGAAGACGGAGTCTACGATTTTTGTTTAGAACACGGGCTGATTACAATATAGGCATTGCTGCCCGCATTTCCTTCACCTTTACGGCATCTACTGCTTCATATGCATTCTTTCGGTTTCTATCATAAGAGAAGTCCACGTCCTGCAGGGAGGCGGTCGCATCCGGCTGCCAGCTTCTGCAGGATGTATGAACCTGCTCTATGCTCGTATATTCCATCAGCGCTTTTACATTTTGTGCATTTATGCCGCTTCCCGCTAAAAATGCGATATCCTTACCATATTGGCTTTGCAGCTTTTGCAATTGCGTTCTTCCCGACCATACATCGGGTGCGCCACCGCTGGTGAGAATCCGGTCCGCGCCAAGGGAGATCAATGCTTCCACCGCACGTTCCTGCTGCGCAACACAATCAAACGCCCGGTGAAATACAGCTTCTTTTCCGGCGCTATGGATGAGGTCGATCATTTCCTGTGTCCGGTTCCTATGGATGGCATGGTCCTCTGTCAGGAAGCCGAAAGCAATACCGTCAGCTCCGTGCTCTAAAAGTATGCGGGCATCTAAGAGCATGGTCTCATATTCATCCTGTGAATAGCAGAAGCCGCCTCCTCTTGGGCGGACCATTGTTACAATAGGGATACTGCACTGCTCTTTTGCGCAGATCAGATTGGCCGTAGAAGGTGTGAGACCACCCAGATACAGTGCGCTGTTAAGCTCTACCCGGTCTGCACCATTTTGCCAGGCGGTTTTCACATCTTCGAAGCTGCCGCAGCAGATTTCCAATAATCCTTTCAAAATAATCCCCTCAATCAATACATGACATTATTGCGTATGACTCTTGTTTGCTGCTTCATTGATCAGCGACATGATCGTGTTGACCGCATCCATCTGGTGGCTGCGGCTCATGGCTTCTACGTATTTCTGGCGGTTGAAGTAAAGCTCGTGTACTTTATCCACCAGCAGATTCGTCGTAATATCATCCTCGTTCAGCACAATGGAATAACTCTGCGCCTCGAAGGAAGCGGCGTTCAACAGTTGGTCTCCGCGGCTGCTGGCAGCAGGCAGGGGAATCAGGATATTGGGCTTCTTCAGCGCCAGAAGTTCACAGATGGCGTTGGCTCCGGCACGGGAGATCACCACGTCTGCCATGGCGAAAATATCCTTTAATTCCGATTTGATATATTCGAACTGTTTATATCCGGGAGTATTTAACAGCAGGTTGTCGATCTTGTCCTTGCCGCAGAGATGGACTACCTGAAAATCCTCCAACAGCTTCGGCAGAGCATCCCGGACAGCCTTGTTCACATTGGCTGCGCCCAGACTTCCGCCGATGACCATGATCACGGGCTTGTTGGCGGTGAAGCCGCACATATTCAGTCCGGCCAGTTTACTGCCCTGTGCCAGGTCTGCACGAATGGGGGAACCGGTGAGGACGGCCTTGTCTGCCGGGATATTTTTCATGGTTTCCGGGAAATTACAGCACACTTTTTCCGCTACGGGAATGCACAGCTTGTTGGCCAGTCCCGGTGTCATATCCGATTCGTGGATGATACAGGGAATATGTAAGGAAGCTGCAGCGCGGACGACCGGGACGCTTACGAAGCCCCCCTTGGAGAAGACTACATCCGGCTGGTAATTTTTCAGGTAATTTCTCGCTTCCACAAATCCCTTTATGACACGGAACGGATCGGAGAAGTTCTTCGGATCCAGGTATCTGCGGAATTTGCCCGTAGAAATGCCTGTGTAGGGAATGTTGAAATCCGCAATCAGCTTTTTCTCAATGCCTTCATAAGATCCCACATAGGCAATTTCATAGCCGGCCGCCTGCAGCGCCGGTAATAAAGCAATATTGGGGGTTACATGTCCGGCAGTTCCGCCGCCGGTCAATACGATTTTTTTCATAATAAAATCCTTCTTGTCGGTGAGATTACTGTGCGATCATTTCTTCCAGGGCATGAGCCAGCTGGTCAGGACAGGAGGTAGGCTTGAAACCGCAGCGGATCCCCTTGAGACGGCTGATTGCTTCTTCCGGCTTCATTCCTTTTACCAGAGCACTGATTCCCTGCAGATTACCGTTGCATCCACCGGTGAATTTTACGGAATCAATAACACCATCCTTTAATTCTACATCGATCGAAGTGGAACAGGTACCTTTTGTCTTGTATATCATATGTAAAACCATCCTTTTCAAACTGAATTTCTAAGGAGTGATTATAGCAGATTTTCGGCATTTATACAACAATATGTACAAGGTTTTCTTTTCACGAAAAATGTAAAAGAAATACTTTTTCTGTTCGGCAACGTAGAAGAATGACGATGAAAAAACGTACAAAACAAGCTTCTAATACGTTATACTCTAAGGAAGCGATAGAAAGGAGCGCAGGTTATGTTTACGATTTTCAAAGAAGAAAAAGTGATCACAACCGGAATTCTGGTATTTCTGGGACTTAGTATTCTGGTGCGTCTGCTTCTGGCAGGATTTTACCATACGATGATAAAAGAGACAGATAATATGGCAACGACGAATAACCGCCTGTTGAAACAGTGTAAAGTAAAATTTGCAAATTGTTACCAGTTAAATGGTGGAGTATCAAACATTCCGGTGTTTGTGGACAAGTTCCTCAACCGGCTGGCGTTTGGACACCTATCCTTTGATGCCTGGTATCATTTGTCTGGCCAATGCATGCTGTTTTCCATTGTTTTTGCCGGTGTCGGGATCTGCAAGGGGATCATGGGCGGAAGGATGCTGGGGGAAATCCTGCCTTTTTATATAGTAAGCTTCTTAGGAATGTATCTTTATTTTTCCTTGTCAGCCATGGTGGATATCAAGGGAAAACGCAGAATATTAAAGACGAACCTCATTGATTATCTGGAAAATCATCTGTCGGGCCGGATCCCCGTTACGGAGCAGGATTATGAGAGACTCTACGGCCCGGGAAGTCTGGTGGAGGAGATCGCAACCGGCGGAAAGGCGGGAAGAAGGCAGCGGACTTCCGGCAGACGGACGGTGGAACTGATGCCGATCCGCGGCAGAGCGGTGCAGCCGGAGGAGACGTCAGATCGTCTGGACAGAGAAGTATTTTCCGTAGAAAATGCCGCACATGAAAAGCCGGGAGAAAAAGTGCTGCCGCAGAGACCGGAGGATCCCGCCAGAGTCACGGAGGAAGAATTACAGGCATTGCTTCAGGAATTACTTACAGTATAGCGGAAAATGCCAGACGTCCGAAAGAATTCAGAAAACATTCCCCGGATCTATAGATATGTCTTGAAAATGAGATGTAACTTTGTTAAAATAAAAACGGATTTTTTAAGTAAGTAACGCAAGAATGCGTGATATATCTGCAAGATATAAGGAGGAGCATTATGAGCAGACAAGTTACATTTGATTATTCCAAGGCCGGCTCTTTTATTTCTGAAGAAGAGATCGGTTACATGAAGAAGCTTACCCTGGATGCGAAGGAGACCCTGGTATCCAAGACCGGCGCAGGCAATGATTTCCTGGGATGGATCGATCTTCCCGTAGATTACGATAAGGAAGAGTTCGCCCGCATCAAGGCAGCAGCGAAGAAAATCCAGAGCGATTCCGACGTTCTGCTGGTTATCGGTATCGGTGGTTCTTATCTGGGAGCCAGAGCGGCTATCGAGTTCTTAAGCCACAGCTTCTACAATGTACTGGATAAGAGTGTACGTAAGACTCCGGAGATCTACTTCTGTGGTAACTCCATCAGCTCCACCTATCTGAAGCACCTGATGGATGTAGTAGGCGACAGAGATTTCTCCATCAACATGATCTCCAAGTCCGGTACCACCACAGAGCCCGCTATTGCTTTCCGTGTATTCAAGGAGAAGCTGGAAGCTAAATACGGCAAGAAGGGCGCGGCAGAGAGAATTTATGCTACCACCGATAAGGCGAAGGGAAGCTTAAAGCATCTGTCCGATGAGGAAGGCTACGAGACCTTCGTAGTACCCGATGATGTAGGAGGACGTTTCTCCGTACTGACCGCAGTAGGTCTGTTACCGATCGCTGTCAGCGGTGCTGATATCGACAAGCTGATGGAAGGTGCAGCCAGCGGAAGAAAGCGTGCCCTGGAGAATGATTTCGAAGAGAACGATGCGCTGCAGTATGCGGCTCTGCGTAACATCTTACTGCGCAAGGGCAAGAGTGTTGAGATTCTGGCGAACTACGAGCCCGCTGTTCACTATGTAAGTGAGTGGTGGAAGCAGCTGTTCGGTGAGAGCGAAGGTAAGGACAACAAGGGGCTGTTCCCCGCAAGCGTGGATCTGACCACCGATCTGCATTCCATGGGTCAGTTCATTCAGGACGGTTCCCGTGTAATGTTCGAGACCGTGATCAATATCGACACTCCGAGAGAGGAGCTTACCATCGGCGAGGAGCCTGTAGATCTGGATGGTCTGAATTATCTGGCAGGCAAGACCGTTGATTTCGTCAATAAGAGCGCTATGAACGGAACCATTCTGGCACATACCGACGGTCAGGTTCCCAACTTCATGGTAACCGTTCCCGAGGTAAATGAGTTCTATCTTGGCGAGCTGTTCTACTTCTTCGAGTTCGCATGTGGTGTCAGCGGATACCTGCTGGGTGTAAATCCTTTCAACCAGCCCGGTGTAGAGAGCTACAAGAAGAATATGTTCGCTCTGCTTGGCAAGCCCGGTTATGAGGCACAGAGAGAAGAACTGCTGAAGAGATTGTAAGCCACAGAGGCGGGATCACCCCGGCAGTAATATGTTTCAAAAGCAGAAAAGGACAGCGTAATGAATTGATTTCATTACGCTGTTGCTGTATGATGGAATAAGTAAGTAGGGCGATAGCCCGGAGAAATCGTTTATTCTACTATGTTATTATACTATTACGAAAAGAAAACAAAAGACAGGAGAAATTGCAAGAGATGAAGATTGTATTGCTGGAGAGAAACAGCGCCGGCACGGATGTGCCGGTGGACTGCTTTAATGAATTGGGAGAAGTGACCAGTTACCCGAATACCGTTACTGCACAGGAAGTGGCAGAGCGTGTGGGCGATGCGGATGTCATTGTCTGCAACAAGGCTCCCATGAAAGAGGAATCCCTGAAGGATTGCCCCAATGTGAAGCTGATCTGTGAGCTTGCCACCGGATACGACAACTGTGATCTGGCATATTGCAAGTCCAGAGGCATCAAGGTGGCAAATGTGGTGGACTATTCCACAGCCATGGTGGCACAGCATACTTTTACTCTGGCGCTGGCATTGAGCCAGAAGCTGCCCTACTATGATGAATATGTAAAATCCGGCGCTTACAGTGCACAGGATCGTTTTTCTAATTTTGACAGACCTTTTTATGAATTAGAAGGTAAGACATGGGGCATTGTAGGAATGGGGAATATCGGCAGGAGAGCCGCAGCGATCGCTACCGCTTTCGGCTGTAAGGTAATCTTTTATTCCATCACGGGCAAGAGCACCTGTACGGATTATCCGCAGGTGGACAAGGATACCCTGTTAAAAGAGAGCGATTTCCTGTCCCTGCATTGTCCGTTAAGTGACTTATCCCGTAATTTCATTGATAAGGAAGCCCTTCGTAAGATGAAAAAGACAGCAATCCTCATCAATGTGGCAAGAGGCCCCGTGGTAAATAACGCTGATCTCTATGAAGCACTGGTGGCCGGAGAGATTCAGGCAGCAGGTCTGGATGTCCTGGAAAAGGAGCCTTTGGAGGCTTTCCTGGATCTAAAGCCGGCGCTTGATGCAG
>OLGH01003371.1_pt1 | contig 11022 bp, 6 predicted proteins | sample 1604851 | NCBI WGS metagenome assembly OLGH01 (sample SAMEA3888894, study PRJEB22519) | human gut metagenome | biome: human gut; feature: human-associated habitat; material: faeces | place: Denmark | collected 2010
GTCACGCCGATGGTACTGCGTAACAGTGGAAGAGTAGGTAGCCGCCGTCTTGAAGAAGGCGATAGCCGATGGAGAGGAGTCAGTCCGTAAGGGGTGACTCCTTTTTTTATATTAAATTTGATGTATTAAATCTATTATCTAATATCATGAAGAAAATCTATTTATTTCTATTTAGTCTGTTTATCTGTAATATCCTTGCGGCGCAAGATCAAGACTATAAAATAGTCAGAGATATCTCTTATACCCAATCGAAAAATCCATATGCGGTGGAACGTTGTAAATTGGATCTTTATTATCCCGAGAACGCAAAAGACTTCCCTACGGTAGTCTGGTTTCACGGAGGCGGCTTGTCGGGAGGTAGCAAATTCATCCCGAAGGAATTGAAGAACTGCGGATTAGCCGTTATCGCCGTAAATTACCGTCTGCTACCCAAAGCCACGTTGAGCGATTGTATCGATGATGCCGCCGCCGCTGTCGCTTGGACATTCAGCGAAATTGAGAAGTATGGTGGGGATAGGCGTAAAATCTTTGTCTCAGGTCATTCCGCTGGAGGTTATTTAACAAATATGGTCGGACTGGATAAGAAGTGGTTGACTAAGTACCGGATAGATGCTGATTCCATCGCCGCATTAATCCCTTTCAGCGGTCATGCGATCAGCCATTTCGCTTATCGGCAGGCGAAGGGGATAAAAGATACCCAACCGAGTATCGACGAGTTCGCCCCTTTGTTTTACGTACGTCCTGACGCTCCTCCATTGATTATCGTCTCGGGCGACCGGGAGATGGAGATGCTGGGCCGCTATGAGGAGAACGCCTATTTTTGGCGTATGATGAAAGTGGCCGGACATAAGAATACTTATATCTATGAGTTGGACGGATATGATCATGGATCGATGGCCGCTCCTGCCTTCCACATCTTAAAGAATCACGTGAATGCGATCTTGAAAGGTTCAGAAACCCGGTAATTCGATAAACTATTTAATTTAATACGTATGGTTCTCTTTTCTTTATTAATGGTCTTGATTTGCTTGAACGCATGTTCTGGAGCGAAGACCTCGGACAATGTAACGGTGTATGTCACGACAAACGATCGTGCGAAAGATTTCGTGAGAAGTGAGATCGCCTTGGGGGACAAACAAGCCGCCTCGCCTTCCGTGATAACGATAGACCCTTCGGTGCGCTATCAGACGATGGATGGCTTTGGCGCCGCCGTGACAGGCTCTACCTGCTATAACTTGATGCGGATGGCTCCCGAGGATCGGACAGCTTTCCTGAAAGAGACTTTCTCTGATACGGAGGGGATGGGGTATAGCTATATCCGTATCTCGATTGGCTGCTCGGACTTTTCTTTAAGTGAGTATACTTGTTGTGACACGAAGGGTGTCGAGAATTTCGCCTTGCAGAGCGAGGAGAAGGAGTATGTGATACCGATCTTGAAGGAGATCTTGGCGATCAGCCCTTCTATAAAAATCTTGGGATCGCCTTGGACTTGTCCAAGATGGATGAAGGTGGATAACTTAAAGGATTTGCGCCCGTTCGAGTCGTGGACTAGCGGACAGCTGAATCCCGCCTATTATCAAGATTACGCTACCTATTTCGTGAAATGGATACAGGCGATGGAGGCCGAGGGGATTCCTATCGAGGCGATAACTCCCCAAAACGAACCTTTGAACCAAGGAAATTCCGCTTCCTTATTTATGGGATGGGAGGAGCAACTCTCTTTCGTGCGTGACGCTCTAGGCCCTAAACTGAAAGAGACTGGCCTCAAGACGAAGATCTACGCTTTCGACCATAATTACAATTACGATAATATGTTGGAGCAGCAAGGCTATCCGATGAAAATCTACGAGGATGAGAATGCCGCTTCTTTCCTGACAGGTGCCGCTTACCATAATTACGGGGGCGACCGGGAGGAGTTGAATAACGTAAACGGCAAGTTCCCCGATAAAGAATTAATATTTACGGAAACTTCTATCGGCATGTGGAATGATGGACGTAACTTAGAGAAACGCTTGATGGAAGATATGGAGGAGACGGCCTTGGGTACGGTGAATAACTGGTGTAAGGCAGTTATCGTATGGAACTTGATGCTGGACAACGAGCGGGGACCGAACCGAGAGGGTGGTTGCCAGACTTGTTATGGTGCCGTGGATATCGATCGCTCGGATTATAAGACGATTACCCGGAATTCTCATTATTATATTATCGGTCATTTATCCTCTGTGGTGAAACCGGGGGCAGTACGGATCGGCTCTAAAGGGTATACGGCTGATGGGATTATGTATTCCGCCTTCGAGAATTTAGATGGAACGGAAGCGCTCGTATTACTAAATAATACGGACGGGACTAAAAATATAACGGTAAACAGTGGCGAACGTTCGTTTACCTACGAGGTTCCCGCTAAAGCAGTCGCTTCTTTTCGTTGGAATCTTTACTAATAAGGAGGGTGTGTTAAAAGTTGGTATTATGGCACGCAGATTTAGCAGATTTACGCAGATAATATATTGATTTTCATATCATAAATCTGCGGTCATCTGCTCAATCAGCGTTATCTGCGTGCCATGTTCACACTTTTGACACACCCCCGAATGTCCAATACTTTATCTATAGTGGCAACAAGCCGGTAGCTTATCATATACGGCTTTATCCGCCTTATCCATATCCGTGTCATGGCCTACTTTAGCGATCGCCTTGCTGATCGCTTTCGGGGAGGTCTTTTGGGGATCGTACTGGAGATGGATCATCTGGGTATCTTTGTCCCAATGAGCGGATAACACACCATTTACCCCTTTTGCCGCTTTCTCGATACGTTCCTTGCACATATCGCAAGAGCCTTTGACACCGAACATGGCATGCTCGGAGGCTACCCCCGTGACGCTTTGCGCATGCATCATATGCCCCTCATGCCCAGTCATAGGCTTGGCGGGCTCGTCGCCGTTATTCATCATGGAAGTTTTTCCCTCCAGCTGTGCGCTGGCGTCTATGGCGAAGACTCCGTTGGTTACGATTTCCTCACCTTCTCGCAAGCCATTCAAGATAACATAAGAGTTACCAAGGGAAGGGCCTAGCTCCACCTCACGCATCAAGAAAGCGGGGGTATTCGTATCCGGTTGCTTTACGTACACGATAGCACGTTTACCCGTCCAGAGCACAGCGGTTTGCGGTACGACGATCTCGTTCTTATAGTTGCGGAGCGGGGCGCTTACGTTTGCCGTGGCGTACATCTCGGGCTTGAGCTCCAAAGAGGCGTTCGGTACCTCTACACGGACCTTGGCGGTACGGGTCGTCGTGTTCAAGATCGGGTCGATGAAAGAGATCTTACCCGAGAACTTCTTGCCGGGTAGCGCTTGCAAGGTAAATTCCACCGGATCACCTTTGCTAAGGAAAGGGAGATCCACCTCGAAAGCGTCGAACAAGGTCCCTACCTTCGTGAGGTTCGCCACGTCGAAAAGGATAGCTCCTTGGGATACATAATCACCTTGGCTTACCCGCTTGGACAGGACGATACCGCTCGTGTTCGACTTGATCTCTACAACCGGGGAGATAGAGCCGGACTTCTCGATAGCGGCGATCTGGGCATCTGTCATCTTCCATAAATATAGTTTTTCACGGGCGGCCTGTATCAATTGAGATTGTCCCATGCGGATCGCTTCCAACAATTCTTGCTGAGCGGTGAAAAGCTCTGGGGAGTAGAGGGTAGCGAGGGTCTGTCCGGCACGCACCGTCTCACCCGTGAAATCAACGTTCAAGCTCTCGATGCGTCCGCTTACATGGGCTGTTTGAGATTGCAGGCTACGCTCGTCCGGTACGATCTTGCCGTATAAACGGACTTGCTTGACCGGATTCTGGCGGGATACCTTGGAGGTTTGTACGTCCGCTAAGGCTGCTGCTTCTTCCGAAAGCTGAATGGCGTTGGGATCGATGGCCTTGTCGGAGAAGGAGCTCTTACGTACAGGGATCAAATCCATGGCGCAGATAGGGCATTTACCCGGCTTGTCTTGGCGAATTTGGGGATGCATGGAACAAGTCCACTCGCCGGCCTCGTTCTGTTGGAGGTCGTGGCCATGCGTAGGGGCGTGAACTTCCGTGCCGGTCTCGCTCGCTTGTGACGTATGGCTGTCGGTATCGGAGTTATGGAACAGGAGCCAGCCCAACAAGAGGCCGCCCGCTAGGAACAGGATATATATCAGGTACTTGGATTTTACGGTTTCATTTATATTTTTCATTTTCTTATTCGTTTACAGAGGTGGATATTAATTTCTCGATTCCGGCGATTTGGGTATTATATTCCGCTATCGCTTCGCTTTTCTTCAAGTGATAGTCCAACATTTGTCGCTCCACTTGGATCACGTCGGTCAAGGTCGTTCTTCCTGTCGAGAATTCCCGGACGATCAGTTGGTAGGTGGCCAACGATAGATCGTATTGTTTCTGGTACAAATCGATTTTCCGTGCGGCATCTTCCAATTGCTGGGTAATACGGATATACTCGGCTTGCAGTTGGTTCATCGTGTTCTCGTACTTCAACTCGCTGGATTTCCAATAATGCTTGCTTTCCCGTTGCTGTGCGTTATATTTCTTACGGAAGATAGGAAGGCTGATCTTTAGCATGGGCATGAACATATCCTTTCCGTTCATACCGGACATAGAGCCCATAGACATATCTTCCGGTTTCTTCCCGATCAAGGAATACTGGAGGCCGATACCTAGCATGGGGTAACTCATTTTCTTGTCCATCTCCGCCTTGGCCCGGTAAGCGTTTCCTTCCGCCTCCAGCATGGTAAGCATGGGGTTGTTGGAGATGACGCTGTCAAGAGCCATCGACTCACTCCATGAGAGAGGAAGCCGTTCCAACGAGTCGGGGACGGAAATCGGGGTAGCTAGCGACTGATTGAGCAACGTATTAAAAGCAGCCTCGGCCGTTTTCCGTTGCGATAACAAGGAGGCTAGCGTATTCTCCAGTTCTACCTTCTCCATCTGGATTCGCAGTACGTCCGACATTCCGCCCATGGAGTTGCCACTTCCCATAGAGCCTCCACCCATAGGGCTACCGCCGGACATTCCGGACATCGTACTACCGGATGCTCCCGTGCTTTGTACCGTAGGGCTTCCCATGCTACTGCCTCCCATACCCGAAATACCTCCACCGGATACGGCGGGAGGAGTCGATGGAGCAGAAGATACGGGGGAGGGTAGGACGGAGGAACCGCCCGCCTTCGCCGACGGAGCGGAGAAGCGGTTCAATGCCAACTGTTCCAACTGGTCTAGCAGACGAAGGTTCGCCTGCGTATTTTTATATTGCTCGCTGATATTGCAAAGCTGGTACCATTGACTCTTCACCTCGTAATACAGGTTGTTGCGACTGTTACGGAATTGTTCGTAAGCCATCCGGGCCATCTCGGTCGCCTCGTTGCGGGCCGCCTTCCGGGTACCGAACCAAGGGAACATTTGCATCAAGGTGAAATCCGCTATTTGCTTTCCGGACAAGATCTCCATCGGTTTCAGGAAGAAACCGATCTCCAGTTCCGGGTCCGGATAGGCTCCGGCTTGCGGGACTTTCTCCAAAGATGCCTTATACAGGGAGAAGTCGGCGTTGATCTGCGGATTGTTACGTGCCGCCAGTTCCAGATAATAGCCTAAACTATCGGCCGGCTGGGAGTAAGCGAAAAGGACGTTTAGCATCCCCAGTACACCTGCCATGATGATTGATCTGATTCTTTTATATCTCATAAGTCGTTACCTCCTCTTGAATTTTATTCTTTTGTTCTTTCTTTATAGCGTTCTCCCGCCACCAGCATTGCAGGACGGGAACGACAAACATGGTCATACTCTGGATCAGCATGCCTCCGAACGTAGGGATAGCCATCGGTACCATGATATCCGCCCCCTTACCGGTAGAGGTAAGTACGGGGAGTAAAGCGATCAGGGTAGTGGCTGTAGTCATGGCCGCTGGGCGTACCCGTTTCAGTCCGGCGGCTACTACCGCTTCCCGGATATCGTGCTTGGTGCGGGGGTCTCGCTCGAGGAATACATGATGGATGTAGGTTCCCATCAATACCCCATCATCCGTAGCCACACCGAACAAGGCGATGAAACCGACCCAGACTGCCACGCTCAGATTGATCGTGTGCATCTGGAAAAGATCCCGCATATTCTCTCCGGCGATGGAGAAGTTCATGAACCAATCCTGTCCGTAAAGCCATAGCAAGATAAAACCTCCGGCGAAGGCCACGAACACCCCGGAGAAATGGATCAGTGAGGCAGTGACCGTCTTGAATTGAAAGTATAGAACCAGCAGGACGATCAACAAGGCGAGGGGAACGACGATCATCAGCCGGCTGGTGGCACGCTCCTGCTGCTCGTAATTGCCGGCGAACTTATAGGATACGCCGGGATCAAGGTTCAACTCGCCCTCCTTTATCTGTTGCTCAAGGATGCGGGAAGCCTCTTTCACGACATCCACTTCCGCCTTCCCCGCCAGTTTGTCGAAGATGACGTAGCCTACCAAGAAAGTGTTCTCGCTTTGGATCATCTGCGCTCCACGGGTATAGTTGATATCGGCTAGCTCTTTAAGCGGGACTTGCGCCCCAGTGGCGGTCGGTACGAGGATCATACCTAGCGCCTCCGGATTATCTCGAAGCTCACGAGCGTAGCGTAGGCGCACCGGGAAACGTTCCCTGCCTTCCACGGTGCGGGTCAGTACCATGCCACCGACAGCGGCACTTAATATCTCTTGCAAGTCCTCCACGTTTACGCCGTAACGGGCCATATTCTCACGGTTCAGTTCGATCTCCAGATAAGGGGCGCCTACCGCACGGTCGTAAAATACGGAAGAGGGGATAACGGAGGGTACCTCTTTCAATGCCTTCTCGATCGCCTTTCCGGCTTTCTCGATCGTCTCCAGATCCGGGCCATACACCTTGATACCCATCGGGGCACGCATACCGGTGGATAACATGACGAGACGGGCCTCGATAGGCTGCAGCTTCGGGGCGGAAGTCAATCCCGGAAGATGGGTGACGTTCACGATCTGTTGCCAGATATCGTTCGTGTTCTTGATCTCCGGTCGCCATTGGCGGAAGTAATCGCCTTTAGCGTCTGGGATCAGGCTGTCTGAGGGAATCAGCCGGAAACCGTCTTTGGGGTTATATACGCCTCCATCTTTTAGGAGATACTCCCCTTGCCGGTTTACCTTGAAACGTTCCCTTTTCCCGTCCTCATTCAGGATATATTCCGGACGGTAGTTGATCGTATTCTCGAACATCTGTACCGGCGCTGGATCGAGGGCGGAGTTTACACGGCCCCATTTACCGATGGCGGTCTCCACCTCGGGGATAGAGGCCAGCCGTTTGTCGAGCGCCTCTATATAATCAAGGTTTTGCTCGATACCGGAATGCGGCATGCTAGTCGGCATCAGTAGGAAAGAACCTTCGTTCAGGCTAGGCATAAACTCCTGTCCGATGCCTCTCCATATCCAGAAACCGAATACGATAGTAGCTCCCGGAATCAACATGAATTTCCAGCGGTTATCCAAGCACCAGCGCAATATCCTCTCATAATAAATAACGAGCAGCCACAGGATGCTTAGGATGATGGCTACGCAACCCGCCACGAACAATATATTGGCGAGCATCCCTTTTTGCGGCCCCATCGGCAACCATTCCTCGGATAGGTAATAGATCGTGACAAAGAGGGTGATACCGATATTGATATAAGTGCTCATTTGAGGCTTCTTCCAATAACCGGACAATAGATTATTCACCCCGACTGCCGTTAGCCCGATAGCCGGAATACTTCCATAAATAATAAGTAAGGCGATTCCGGCCACGATCAACAGGTAATTCAGTATTTTCCGTATCTGCCTTGAATGGATCTTTATCGAGAATAACCAATACGATAGGGAAGGAAGCAAGATCAATCCCAGCACGAAGGCGGAAGCCAAAGCATATGTCTTGGTATAGGCCAAAGGCGAGAACATCTTCCCTTCCTGCGCCTCCATGGTGAAGACGGGGAGGAAGCTGACGATCGTCGTGATCATCGCTGTGCTGATTGCCCCGGACACCTCGCTTACCGCCTTATAAATAAGGTTGACAAACGCCTTTCCCCCCTGTATATGTCTGTTCTCGGGCATCTCCCGGTAACGGATGATACTTTCCACGAAGACGACCCCTACATCCACCATCACGCCAATGGCGATCGCTATACCCGATAAAGCCACGATATTCGCCGCTATCCCCGTATAACGCATGATGATGAACGTGGCGAGCACCGCTATCGGTAGCATGCTGGCGATAACGATAGAGGCCCTCAGATTGAGCACCAGCACGATGATAACGATCACGCAGATCAATATTTCGTGGGAGAGGGCGGTCTCCAACGTCCCGATCGTCTCCTTGATAAGCCCCGTACGGTCGTAGAACGGCACGACGGTTACCTTGGAGACCGTCCCGTCCGCCAGTACCTTCTGGGGCAATCCCGGTTCCATCTCCTTGATCTTCGCCTTTACGTTATTGATAACCTCCAATGGGTTGGAGCCATAGCGGGCTACGACCACTCCGCCCACGGCCTCCACACCCTCCTTGTCCAGCCCTCCCCGTCGGGTTCCCGGACCGATATTCACGAACGCCACGTCCGATATGCGAACCGGTACGCCTTCCCGAACGGTGATGACGGCATTCTCTATATCTTTTACATTCTTGATATACCCCAAGCCCCGGATCAGGTACTCCACCTTGTTGATCTCCATCGTCTCGGCGCCGATATCGAGGTTGCTCTTCTTGATGGCGCTCATGATATCCATCACGGAGACGTTGAAGGCGTACATGGCATCCGGGTTCAACTCGATCTGGTCCTCCTTCACGAAACCGCCCGCCGAGGCAACCTCGGATACCCCCTCGGCGGAGGATAAGGTGTACTTGACGTAGAAATCCTGTATCGTACGCAACTCCTCGGCGTTCCAGCCTCCGGTAGGTTTACCGGTCTTGGGGTCCCGTCCTTCCAGCGTATACCAATAGATCTGCCCGAGGGCGGTAGCGTCCGGTCCCAAGGTAGGCTGCACGCCTTCCGGCAAAGTTCCCGGAGGCAGGGAGTTCAGCTTCTCCAATATACGGGAACGGCTCCAGTAGAACTCTATATCGTCATCGAAGATGATGTATATGAAGGACATCCCGAACATGGAGGAACTACGGATCGTCTTCACTCCCGGGATACCTAAAAGAGAGGTGGTCAGCGGATAAGTGATCTGGTCCTGTATATCCTTCGGCGAGCGGCCCATCCATTCTGTGGCCACGATCTGCTGGTTATCGCCGATGTCGGGGATGGCATCTACCGGAATCGGATTCCGGGGAATGATCCCCCCGTGCCAATTGAAGGGAGACGTGGAGATGCCCCATACGATAATCAGCACTAGTAAAAGTAAGGTTACCACCCTGTTCTCAAGGAAGTAACGAATGATTCTATTTAACATTTGAATGAGCTTTTATGATTTGAAAACATATGAGAACGCTTATTTGTTCGTCTTTGAAGGCAAGCGATCACATGAGTACTCGTGATGCTTTACGCCAGTACTCGCAATGGATTACTCCAGTATTTGCAATGGATTACTCCAGTACTTGCGGTGGATTACTCCAGTACTCGCAATAGATTACGCCGGTACTCGTGCGTAAACAGACGTAAATCGCCTTTTAAAAAGGAAGCCTATACGCTAAATCAAAAAAGTACAATGATGGACGAATAACGGGATAGCGCTATTCTCCTTGGGTGGATTAATAAAGGGATTGGAACGTGTTGTCTCGTCTCGCCCGGCGATCTTATAGGAGTCGAGTAGATCGAACAACAAAACTACAGCGACAGGAGCGGACAATTGCACGAGCGTATTCGCCACATCCTGATCGACGGATAACTTAACATATTCCGTCTCGGTAGAGCAGCACTTATGGGACGTGCCCGCCTCACCGCAACTGGGGCAAGTGTCAAGATACTGCAAACTCACTTCCGCCAACTTACCCATACAATAATGGTAATTCAGCGCAAACCCGGAGGAAACCCCGAGGTAAAGAACAGCGAGTATGAACAATAAAAATCTTCTCATCCCAAGTAATATATTCCGCAAATATATGAATATTTTTTGAACGGGCAATAGGGTGGAAAAAGTGCTCGTAGGGTTGTTAAAATCAGAACCTTTTCTTTATAGCCTTGTTCAAGGTAGGTAATTAATCTAAACAAAACACATTTATGAGACTATTTGTACAAGGAGCAGTATTACTGCTAGGTATGGGATTCTTATCGGCTCCCGCTAAGGCTCAAAAGGTGGTCATCGAGGATGACGTGCCAAATTCGATAGTCCTTGTCAGCCAAGACAAGGCAGGTGATGAAATCGTGAGGATAATGAATGAGACGCAGAGCCCTCGTTTCCACGACCCGAAAGCCCCCCGCTTCGTATTGACCGATCGTAAGGGACGTTTCGCCTTGGGTATCGGCGGTTACGTGAAGGCTACGGCGGAGTATGATTTCGGCGGGATTTCGGATGATGTCGATTTCTATCCGTCCATGATCCCGAATGGTGGGCAGAACTACGTCCGTAACCAGTTCCAGATGGACGCTACTACCAGTACGATATTTTTGAAATTAGTGGGTCGTACCAAACACCTCGGGGATTTCGTCGTGTATACGGCGGGTAACTTCCGGGGAGGCAGCAAGGTCTTCGAGCTCCAGAACGCCTATGTGTCTTTCCTTGGTTTCACGATGGGTTACGATTATAGTACCTTCATGGATCTGGCCGCCCTTCCGCCCTCGATCGATTATGCGGGGCCTGCCGGACAGGTTTTCAGCCGTGCCACCCTGTTACGCTATGAGCGTGCTTTCGGTAAGGGATGGAAAGCGGGTGTAGGTATCGAGATGCCAGTGGTGGATGGCATCACGAACCAAAGCGTGAATATCAGTAACCAACGTATGCCGAACTTCCCTGCCTATATCCAATACGCTTGGAATAAGAGCAGCCATATCCGTGTAGCTGGTATCGTACGT
>OLGH01003374.1_pt1 | contig 10988 bp, 10 predicted proteins | sample 1604851 | NCBI WGS metagenome assembly OLGH01 (sample SAMEA3888894, study PRJEB22519) | human gut metagenome | biome: human gut; feature: human-associated habitat; material: faeces | place: Denmark | collected 2010
GCCGTCTTCGGTACAGGTCGGAGCCGTCACGACGGCTTCGTAGTCATGGCCGAGCGCGGCCACCTCGTCTGCCGTGTAGGTATCGCCGCAGGTCGCGCAGGTGTAGGTCGTGTAGCCCTTCTCCGTGCAGGTCGGAGCCGTCACAACGGCCTTGTAATCATGGCCGAGCGCAGCAACCTCGTCCGCCGTGTAATGCTCTCCGCAGCGCTTGCAGGTATAGGTCGTGTAGCCCTTCTCCGTGCAGGTCGGGGACGTCACAACGGCCTTGTAATCATGGCCGAGCGCAGGCGTCGTTTCGGTATAGGTGTCGCCGCAGACGGTGCAGGTATGGACGGTCTTGCCGCCCTCGGTGCAGGTTGCCTCGCTGCCGGAGACGGTGTAGGTATGGCCCGTGGCCGGGAGGAGACGAGTCTCGGTTTCGCCGCAGGCGCAGGTGCGCTTCTCGGCACCGGAGGCGGTGCAGGTGGCGGGGGTGGTGACGGTCCAGGCACCGAAGGCATGGGTGTGATCCGTGCAGATCACATCCGCGCGGTTGCTGATACGGATGCGGGGGGCCATGGCGGTGCCATCGGAGAGGACAAAGGTATTGTCATAGGAGGCAAGGCCGGTGGCCTCGATGGCGCCGGTCTCATGGCAGTTGACATGGCCGGTGTGGGCGGCGATCACAGCCTCATAGGAGGCCAGCAGCGCCGTGATGACCGTCAGGTTGGGCTGGGTGCCGCCGACCAGGAAGTGAACGTCTGCCTCGGGAGCGGCGCAGACCGTCCGGATCAGGTCACGGGCCTCCTCACAGATGGGGTCCACGCCGTAGCCGCAGGTCTGGACCAGATTGGTGTCCGTCAGAGCCTGAAGAACCTGGGGATGTGCGCCTTCGCTGTAATCGTTGCGGAAGCTGTACATGAAAAAACCTCTTTTCTGTAATCGGATTGTTACCGCTTGTTTCTTGACTATTATAACGCAAATCGTGTATATTAGCAAGCAGAGAACACAATAGAAAGAAAATGAACGCTCTTGAGGGACGTTCATAAGGAGGCACTATGAAGAAATTGTTTGCGCTGGCGGCTGTGGCCCTGACTCTGTGCGGCCTGCTGACCGCCTGCGGCAGCAAAACAGAAACTGCCAATGACGTGGATCTGACTGGATTTTATAACGCTCTGGCGGAAAAATACGGCTGGGGCGACGATATGATGGACCTGGATGGCGAAATGCTGGAGATGTACTATCTCGGTTTGGGCGATATTGCGGCCAAGCAGTTTCTGGCCAAGGCCCCGGTGATGTCCTACGCCGTAAGCGAGTATGTGTTCCTGCAAGCCGACAGTGAGCAGAATGCTGCGCAGGCGGCGAAGATCCTCCAGACCCGGATCGACAGTCAGGCGGACGGAGATGCCTTCTATCCTGAGACCATTGACCAGTGGAAGGCTGCCAAGGTGCTGCAAAACGGCGCCTATGTGGCAATGATCGCCTCCGGCGAGCACCAGACGGAGATCGAGGACGCCTGGAACGCACAGTTTGGCGCGTAACAGTCTGACGCGGAACAACCAGCCGTGACACCACGGCTGGTTTACTATGTAGAAACGAAAAAACGCTGCATTTCAACGTCATTCAAGTAGAAATACTTTGCAGAAAAAGGAGGTGAACAGCCCATGCGTTTCAGCAGCTTACCCTTTTTATTCGGCTTTTTGCCTATCACGCTGGCGATCTACTTCGCCGTTCCCATCCAGTGGCGGAACCTGGCGCTGCTGCTGACCAGCCTGGTGTTCTCCGGCTGGGGGGAGCCGGTCTATATCAGCATTATGGTGCTGTCCATCCTCATCGACTATACCCACGGCCTTCTGGTGGAGAAGTACCGCAGCCGGGACAAGCTGGCCCGGTGGTTCGTGGCAGAGAGCGTGCTGCTGAATTTGGGTCTGCTGGGCTTTTTTAAATATTGGGATTTCTTCGCCGCCAACCTCTCCCTGATCCCCGGCGTTTCCATTCCCACTCTGGGACTGCCTCTGCCCATCGGCATTTCCTTTTTTACCTTTCAGACCATGAGCTATACCATTGATGTCTACCGGCAGGACGCGCCCGCCCAGCGGAACATGGTGTCCTTCGGAGCCTATGTGACCATGTTCCCGCAGCTGGTGGCGGGGCCTATCGTTCGTTATAAGGATGTTGCGGCGGAGTTGGTCCACCGGACGAACACGGCATCGGCGTTCGCTGCCGGGGCACGGCGGTTCACCGTGGGCCTTGCGAAAAAAGTGCTGCTGGCCAACAGCATCGGTGCACTGTGGGACGCGGAGCTGGCGGCGCAGTCCGCCGGGATACTGACGGCCGTCGGCGGCTGGCTGGGCATCGCGGCCTTCGGCTTTCAGATCTACTTCGACTTCTCCGGCTATTCCGACATGGCCATCGGCATGGGGCAGATGCTGGGCTTTCCCTTCCCGGAAAACTTCAACTACCCCTATACCGCCGCCTCCGTGACGGAGTTCTGGCGGCGGTGGCACATTTCCCTGACCACATGGTTCCGGGAATATCTGTATATCCCCTTGGGCGGCAGCCGGAAGGGGACATGGCGGACGGTGCGGAACATCTTCCTTGTCTGGTTCTGCACCGGCTTCTGGCACGGGGCGAGCTGGAACTTCATCCTCTGGGGCCTGCACTTCTTTGTGTGGCTCATGCTGGAAAAGTATCTGCTGCGGGACTTCCTCCAAAAGCTGCCATCGTGGCTGCGGCATTTCTACACGCTTGTGGTGGTGTTCGTGGGCTGGGGCGTGTTCGCCATGGAGAATCTCGCTGTCTGCGTCAGGTATTTCAAAACCTGCTTCGGCAGCGGAACGCTGTGGAGCGCCGCTGACGGCTACTACCTGATAGCCTATGGCCTGACGCTGCTGCTTTTAACGGTTGGCTCCACCCGTCTGCCCCGAAAGGTCTGGGACCGGTTGCCGGAGCGGACGAGAGACCTGCTGGGGCCGCTGCTGATGGCGGCGGGGCTGGTGATCTGCACGGCCTACTTGGTAGACGGCAGCTACAACCCGTTTCTGTATTTCCGATTCTGATTCTTCATCTCACCCAAGAAGGGAGGGAACCGCATGGCGAACAAGGGACGACTGACCACGGGGATCTTCTGCCTGTTTCTGGCAGGATTGCTGGCGTGGCACATTGCGCTGCCGGACCGAGCACGCTCCGAAACGGAAAACCGGACGCTGGCCCAGTTCCCGGACTTTTCCTGGGAAACCCTGAAAAACGGCAGCTTTACCGCGGGAATGGAGGACTATTTTGCCGACCAGTTCCCTCTGCGGGATGACTGGACGGGCCTGAAGGCCCGGTGCGAGCAGATGTTGGGCAAGCGGGAATTCAACGGCGTCTACCTCTGCGGCGACACTCTCATCGCCAAGGTGGATGAACCGGACAGGCTTCAGATGGAAAAGAATTTGGACGATGTGAAGCGGTTTGGAGAAGCATCTCATGGCCGGGTGCTTTTGGGGTTGATCCCCTCGGCGGCAGAGGTCTGGAAGGACAGGCTGCCGCAGGGCGCGCCCAGCTTCGATCAGGCTGCATTCATCCAAAGTGCGGCGGAGAAAACGGGCCTGCCCACGGTGGATCTGCTGGGAGCCTTGACGGAACACGCGGGGGAACCCATCTATTACCGGACCGACCACCACTGGACCACCTGTGGGGCGTTCTACGGAGCCAACGTACTGTTAAATGCCTTGGAAAAGGAACCGCTAAAGGAAACTGACTTTACACCGGAAGTTGCCAGCATGGACTTTAACGGCACCCTGTATTCCACCTCCGGTATCCATTGGCTTGCCCCGGATACCATAGAGTATTGGGCGTCCGAGGACGATCTGCGGGTCACGTCCTGGAAGTCCGGCAAGGAGGCGGCGGGGCGGCTGTATGACCGCAGCTATCTGGAGCACAAGGATAAATACAGCTCCTTCCTCGGCGGCAATCAGCCGTTGTGCGTCCTTGAAAACCCGGCGATCACCGACGGCAGCAAGCTGCTGCTGATCCGGGACTCCTATTCCGATTCGCTGGCGCCCTTTTTGGCCCAGCGCTTTTCCGAGGTGCATCTGGTGGACCTGCGGTACTACCACACTTCCGTGGCGGACTACATGGCGGAGCAGGGCATCGATACCGCCGTGGTGCTTTACAGTGTGTCGAATTTCATCACGGACCGAAACCTGATTTATCTGGCCACGCGAGGGTGATGCACATCGGCGTCTGCTGTTTCAGACCGCTGAAATGAAATTGCAGACTGCTTTCTTGAGAAAAGGCTTGCAAATAGTGTCAGCTTTGATATAATAAATACATTCTGATTTCAACACTGAAGGAGAACCTTGAACTATGGAAAGTATGATTATGATTGTTGCCCTCATGGCGGTGATGTATTTCTTCATGATCCGTCCTGAGAACAAGCGGAAGAAGCAGGCACAGAACATGCGTGACAGCCTGAAGAAGGGTGATATGATCACCACCATCGGCGGCATTGTGGGCAAGATCGTTATGGTGAACCCCAACACCATTGTGATTGAGACCAGCGATGACCGTGTCCGCATGGAGCTGACCAAGTGGGCCGTGTCTCAGGTGGGCGTTCAGACCGGTGAGCAGCCCGAGGCCGAGAAGAAGGAGAAGAAGGCCGAAAAGAAGGAAGAGACTCCCGCTGTGGAGGCTCCCAAGGCTGACGAGGACGAGAAGAACTAAGTCTGGTCGGACTGTTCGATTTAAGCAGCCAAAAGAGCTTGCTGTCTGCGTATCGCAGATGGCAAGCCCTTTTTTTGATGTACAGCGCGAAAGCGGAGTTGCAGATCCGACGCAGCTTTGCCGTCCGTTCCCGCAAGCGCGGTGTTTTTGCTCGGATGCAGTTACCCGGTCCAATAAGACTTGTGATTTAGAGGAACGGAACATGGGACGGTACAGACCTGTTAGTTTCGGTAAATAGCTTGATAGAGAACAGCCCCCATTTGCCGGATCGTCCGACAAATGGGGGCTGTTCAAGGCACGGGGCCTGGTCATATCAGTTGTTTTCCGCGAAGCGGGCCAGAAACTGCTTGGTGCGCTCCTCCTGAGGGTGGTCGATGACCTGCTTGGGATCGCCCTGTTCCACGATGAAGCCGCCGTCCATAAAAATCACCTGATCCGCCACGTCCCGGGCGAAGGCCATCTCGTGAGTGACGATGATCATGGTGGTTTTCTGTTCCGCCAGACCACGGATAACCTTCAGTACCTCGCCGGTCAGCTCCGGGTCCAGCGCAGAGGTGGGCTCGTCGAAGCAGAGAATATCCGGGTGGAGCGCCAGTGCGCGGGCGATGGCCACCCGCTGCTGCTGACCGCCGGAAAGCTGATGCGGATAGTGCCCGGCACGGTCCGCAAGGCCCATCTGGTCCAGCAGCTCCATTCCGGCGGCACGGATGGCTTCCTTACTCTCGCCGCTGTCCTTGGCCATCAGTTCCCGGGCGAGGGTCACGTTTTCCAAAGCCGTATATTGGGGAAAAAGGTTGAAGGACTGGAACACCATGCCAAAGTGGAGCCGGTTTTTCCGGATCTCCTTTTCGGAGCAGTTTGCGTGATGGTCGGCATCAAACAGCACCTTGTCCTGTACGGTGATGGTGCCGGCGTCCGGCGTTTCCAGAAAATTCAGACACCGCAGCAGCGTGGTTTTGCCGCTGCCGGAGGAGCCAATGATGGAAAGGGCCTGTCCCTCCTCCAGAGAGAAGCTGATGTCATTGAGGACCTTTGTGTTTTCAAAATGCTTTTCCAGATGCTGTACGGTTAAGATCGACATTTCAAAGCCCTCCCTTACTTAAAATAGCTGAGCTTGCGCTCGATGAAGCTGAACAGGAGCGTCAAAAGACCCACAAAGGCCAGATAGAACACGCCGGTATAGAACAGAGGCCAGGTGATGCCCTTGGACTTCATAAAAGCTTCGCCGGCCATGGTGATCTCAATGATGGCGATGGTCCGGGCCAGAGAGGTGTCCTTCACCAGCGTGATGATCTCATTGGACATGGGGGGGATGATCCGCTTGACCATCTGCAAAAGGGTGATCTTGAAGAAGATCTGCCGCTTGGTCAGGCCCAGCACCTCGCCGGCTTCCCGCTGACCTGCCGGGACGCCCTCAATGCCGCCCCGGTAGATCACGGAGAAATAGCAGGCGTAGTTGATGATAAAGGCGATGCAGCAGGCGGTCATGCGTCCGTCCTGGAAGGCGTTCCACGGATTTGTGCCGAACCAGGTGCCGGGACCGTAGAAAATGATGATGAGCTGGAGGATCAGCGGCGTACCCCGGATAACCCAGACGATGACGTTGGTCAGGGCAGACAGGGGCCGGAGCTGGGAGAGCCAGCGGGCAAAGCCCCGCGCTTCCTGCTGCCGGTAGGCCAAAGCCCGGAAGGGTGCCCACTTGCTCATGGAGCCGAAGGCCACTACCAGACCAAGGGGCAGCGCGAACAGCAGCGTCAGGAAAAACAGCTTGACCGCCTGACTACAGCCTTGCAGGATGGAGAGGGTAACAGTCCAGAACATGAAAGAATTCTCCTCTATGTAGTGATAATGGGGGGAACGAAGGGGGAGGAAGGAAAGCGTATGCGGGAAATATGCCGCTCAAAGGCAGAGAGCGACCGCTCTCTGCCTTTGCTGTATGATTTGCGGAGTTACTTGGTCACAATGACCTGGGCGTTGTTGCAGTAGGCGTTGGTGCACTCCATGGATTCCTGGGCGGCGGTGGTGATGGTCATGCCGTTCCAGACCACATCGATGCCCTTGCCGTTCAGCTCGAAGACCTTGTTGTCCCAGTTGATCACGGTAAACACAGGCTCCACGCCCAGCTTTTCCGCTACCAGCTTGGCCATGTCGGCGTCGAAGCCGATCCAGTTGCCGTCAGCGTCCTGATAGTCCATGGGCTCAAACTCGGTGATGCCGATGACCAGCGTGCCCTTGTCCTTGATGTACTGCACGTCGCTGTCGGATTCGGAAGCGGTGAACTCGGATGCGGGCTGCTCCACCAGAGCGGCCTGTACGCCGTAGGTCTCAGCGGTTGCTTCCAGAACGCCGTCGGCGTAAGCGTCAGCCATCACGGAGTTGATGAAGGAGGCCAAATCGCTGCCCTTGCGGCAGCCGACGCCGTACAGCTCCTCGGTGAGCTTCTGATCGGTGATGGTCAGATCGGGATAGCTGGTGCCTTCACCTACCATGGCGCCGGCCATGAGGGAGTCGATGATAGCGGCATCGGCGGTGCCGGCCTGTACTTCCATCAGTGCCTTGGCCTGAGAGTCTACGGATACAACGTTGTAGCCGTTGGCCAGTGCCACTTCCTCACCGGCGGAACCGGCTTCCACTGCGTAGGTCAGCTTGGCGACTTCAGCAGGCTTGGTCGCATCGGCGGCGGGGGTGCTGGTATCAGCGGGGGTCTCGGTCTTGGCACCGCAGGCAGCCAGAGACAGAACCATCATAGCAGAGAGTACAAATGCAGTCAACTTTTTCATGTTCCATTCCTCCTGAAGAATTGTTCGAGCGATTGATTTATTATGGTAGTAGTTTACCATGATAAATTGGTAATGTAAAGAAGTGAAAGCGACAAAATGCGCCGAACGTGCGGCGGGTGATTTGGTGGGAATGAACAAAGGCAGACGGGCTGTCATACTTTTCCGGGCTGTCTCATAGAAATGGACTATAAAAGCGGAAAAAGGACGGGATGCTATGAATACCTCGATCTATCAGAATATTGCCACCCGCACTGCGGGCGACATCTATATCGGTGTGGTAGGGCCGGTGCGGACAGGGAAATCCACCTTTATCAAGCGGTTCATGGAGACACAGATCATTCCCAATATTGACAACGTGTACCGCCGGGAGCGGGCCAGAGACGAGCTGCCCCAGAGCGGCTCCGGCCGCACGGTGATGACGGCGGAACCGAAGTTCGTGCCGGAGGAGGCGGCCCAGATCCAGCTGGAGGGGGGCGCGGCCTTTTCTGTCCGGCTTATCGACTGCGTGGGCTACATGGTCCGGGGGGCCTTGGGCCAGACGGAGGATGATCAGCCCCGGATGGTCACAACGCCGTGGTACGATCATCCCATCCCCATGACGGAGGCGGCGGAAATCGGCACCCGGAAGGTCATCGCGGAACATTCCACCATCGGTATCGTCATCACCACCGACGGCAGCATTTCCGACATTCCCAGAGAGGATTATCTGGAACCGGAGGAGCGGGTGATCCGGGAATTGCAGGAGCTGGGAAAGCCGTTTATCGTCCTGCTGAACAGCGAGGACCCCAAATCGGACCGGGCTCTGGCCTTGGCCGGGGACATCGCCAGCCGGTATCAGGTGAAGTGCGTGCCGGTGAACTGTTTGCGGTTGGAGGAGGAAGATGTAGGGGAGATCCTGAAGGCAGTGCTGTATGAGTTCCCCATGCGGGAACTGGATATTTTCCTACCGCCCTGGGTGGACGCTTTGCCGGGAGAGCATCCGGTAAAGGCGGGAATCTATGACGCCATCCGGCAGAGCATGGCGGAGCTGCACCACATCCGGGAGATCGACGGCGCAGTGAAGAAACTGGGAGAAAACGAGAACATCAGCGAGGCGCTCATCACAGCCATCGACCTTGGCACCGGCGTAGCCGCCGCACGGGTGAGCCTGCCCCGGGAGATGTTCTACCGGACGCTCTCGGAGCAGTCCGGCTTTGATGTGGGGGATGACGGTGACCTCATGAGCCTGCTGACAAAGCTGGCCGGCGTCAAGACGGAATATGACAAGGTGGCCGGGGCGCTGCGGGATGTCCGGGAAACGGGCTATGGCATCGTGGTGCCGGGAATCGACGAATTGAAGCTGGAGGAACCGGAGATCATGAAGCAGGGAGGGCGGTACGGTGTCCGCCTGAAGGCCAGCGCCCCCAGTATCCACATGATCCGGGCGGATATTGAGACGGCGGTCAGTCCCATCGTGGGTAATGAGAAGCAGTCTGAGGACATGGTGAATTATCTGCTTCAGGAGTTTGAAGGGGACACCAGTAAGATCTGGCAGTCCAACATTTTCGGACGCAGCTTTCACGAGGTGGTCAGCGACGATCTGCAAACCAAACTGAAGCGGATGCCTGAGGATGCCCGGAAAAAGCTGCAAGAGACACTGACCCGCATCATCAACGAGGGCAGCGGCGGGCTGATCTGCATTATCCTGTAAAGGTAAATAAAAATGCCCCCGGCGGGAATATTCCCGCCGGGGGCATTTGTCTGCAAATATAAAGAACGCCGGAACGGTCACAGGGCCGTGCCCCGCTTGGGCATGTAGAGATTTGTCATATCCACGCCCTCCAATGCCAGCAGAAAGCGCTTTTTCTCCACGCCTCCGGCGTAGCCAGTGAGACTGCCGTCCGCTCCTACTACCCGGTGACAGGGGATGAGGATAGAAATGGGGTTGTGCCCCACCGCGCCGCCGACCGCCTGGGCCGCAGCGGAAATTCCCCGGTCCCGGAGAATCTGGGCCAGCGCGCCGTAGGTAGTTACCTGACCGTAGGGGATCTCCAACAGCAGCCGCCACACCGCCTGACGGAAATCGCTGCCTCTGGGAGCCAGCGGCGGCAGATCCGGGAGGGGGCGCTTGACAAAATAGGCATCCAGCCACGCAGCGGTCTGACGGAACACGGGCAGATCGTCCCGTTCCACGGCGGCTTCGTCCAGCGTGGCGGCGAAATATTTCTGCCCTTCCAGCCACAGACCGGCCAGCGCGCCGTTGTCAGCGGCTAAAAATATAGTTCCCAGCGGGGAAGCGTACTGGGTCAGCTCCATAAGAGTCCCTCCTGACGCATAGAATGACGGCTCGATGCTATTATAAACAAGGCCCGTGCTACTTGCAAGAGAAATCCCTCCGTGGTATGATGAAACGGAACGATACATTGTGTGAGAGGAGGCGGCTTTGTATGCTGTTGGCGGTCGATATCGGCAACTCCACGATTTCCACCGGCCTGTTTGGGCTGGATGGGGAGCTGTGCTTTTTGGCATCCTTGGATACGGACTACCGAAAGACGGCGGATCAGATCTGCGTGGATCTGATGAACCTGTTTCAGCTTTACCATTTCCGCTATGAGGATGTGACGGATTCCATTCTGTGCAGCGTGGTGCCGCCGCTGAACTTTATGATGGAGAAAGCGCTGACCCGTCTGCTGGGCAAGCCGCCTGTGGTGGTGGGCCCCGGCGTGAAAACGGGACTGAATATCCGCCTGGCGGTCCAAAGTCAGGTGGGGGCGGACATTGTGGCGGACGCTGTGTCGGCGCTGGAACAGTTCACCGCGCCCATCATCACCATCGACATGGGTACCGCCACTACCATCGGTGTCATTTCCGAGGGACGGACCTATGAGGGCGGCCTTCTGCTGCCGGGGGTCAACGTCTCTCTGGAGGCCCTCTCCCGGCGGGCGGCCCAACTCCCGGCCATTTCCCTTCAGGCCCCGAAAAACCTGATCGGCAAAAGCACGGAGGACTGTATGCGCTCCGGCATCGTATACGGCACCGCCGCCATGCTGGACGGCATCATCGACCGCATCCGGGGGGAATTTCCCGGAAAGGAGCTGCACATCGTGGCCACCGGCGGCAGCGCGCCCTTTATCGTGAAATTCTGCCGGAATAAGATCCTTTACGATAAAACACTGCTGATGAAGGGCCTGTGGGCGATCTATCAGCGAAACCAGTAAATCGGAAAAATGAAAAGAAAGCAGTAAAGCAACAAATCAGCCGCCTGATGGATACTCCATCAGGCGGCTGCGTTTTACAATTCTAAAGGGGAGACTTACTTTACCAGAACCTTCTTCAGCTTGGCGAAGCGGGGCAGGGAATCCACCTTGGGCAGGTTAGGCTCACCCTGGATCAGGGGCAGCACATAGTCGATGAAGGGCTGCTCCACGCCGTTGTGCTCCTTGTTGATCCACTCCAGAGGAACCTTCTTTTCAGTGTTGGCCACGTCGGTGAGGTTCAGCAGCTCCGTCTTGCAGACGTACTTGCCGTTGTCACGGGTGCACT
>OLGH01003379.1_pt1 | contig 10970 bp, 9 predicted proteins | sample 1604851 | NCBI WGS metagenome assembly OLGH01 (sample SAMEA3888894, study PRJEB22519) | human gut metagenome | biome: human gut; feature: human-associated habitat; material: faeces | place: Denmark | collected 2010
CCCCGCCACAAGCATATACCCTCGTATAATGCCATCATTCATCCGGCAAATGCGTAGAAAAATCCAGAACCCACTGATCATCCAATACAATGCATCTTCAATAGATACCCAGATAATTCCATGCACAAAAATACGTCGTATGACCCGCAGCACATCGTAAACTAAAAACAAACCTGCGCCTGCAAGTATTGCCTGAACAAACAGCATCACTTCCACTTCAAGTCCGGATACCGGCTGCATCAGGAAAACAGCTTTCCAAGCATACCACCCTTTTTCCCGATTCCCGGTACCTGGGAATAATTGAGGGCATCTACCTGTCCATCAATATCCACCTCTCCCTTGTCCAGATTCAGGCGGTTCACATGAAGATCTTTGCCTTTGATATGAAGCATTCCAAGCTCTGTCTCAAGCAGAATCTCATTCACATCAAAGGATAATACATCCAATATTCCTGTAAAATTCCCTGTATGCCGGTTGTTCAGAATCATCTTGTGCTGATGTGTAATTGCCTTCTCTTCCATAAAAAAGACCTCCTATAGTTTTACTATATTAGAAGGCCTCTTTACTTATGACACATATTCAAATAAATCTTTTGCTTCTTCTTTCTTGGTAGTATCCTGAATGTCGAGAACACGAACCTTGACAGATTTCTGCCCAAAAAGAATTTCTATCTCATCTCCGACTTTCACGTTGGTGGATGCCTTGGCCGGCTTTCCGTTTACCATGACACGCCCCGCATCACACGCTTCATTTGCTACCGGTCTTCTTTTGATAAGTCTTGAAACCTTTAAATATTTATCTAATCTCATACTATATCTCATTTCTGCACACATTTTTTCATATGAGATTTGTGTCGTGTGTGCCCAGACACAAATCACGGGTATCAAAAATATATTTCACAATATTTTAGAAAAAGGGCGGGTTCAGATACAACGAAAATCAAATATTTGAATATTATAATTACTCGTTGTACTTAGAACCTGCCCTCAAATTCAAGTCTGCCTCAAAATACAAATCTTATCTTATTTGTTTACAGCGTCCTTTAAAGCCTTACCAGCTTTAAACTTAGGAGCCTTAGAAGCAGGAATCTTTATTGTAGCACCTGTAGTAGGGTTTCTTCCTTCTCTTGCTGCTCTCTCAGCAACTTCAAATGTACCGAATCCTACTAACTGTACCTTCTCACCCTTCTTTAATTCTTCAGCAATAACATCTGTAAATGCCTTAACGGCTGCCTCTGCGTCCTTCTTTGAGATTTCAGCCTTCTCAGCTACAGCTGCAACTAACTCTGCTTTGTTCATGTCAAAATTCCTCCTATGGATTCTATATTATATAATTCGAGTTCCTTCTCTCAAATTACTTACAAATCTATTTATACTTGTTTTCCTACTGTTTGTCAAGGAAAAATGCCATATTTTAGGGCTTTTCAGCCTTGAAAAACATACAAAAAAGCAGTGGAAAAATCGTCATTTTGACACATTGGTACTCGTATTGTATAAACTGGACAACAAATCCTTCAGTACATCCGAATCATCATTGCTTTTTTGACTTTCGCTGTTCTTCCCCTCACTTGTCTTATTTTCTGTGCTTTGCGACCGCTGACTGCTCTGCGAATTTTCAGTCGTGCTGCTTGAGCTGCTCTCACTGTTCTTACCTGTAGATGTCCCGGAGGATTCACTGCCTTCCTCATCTTTAAGTTTAATAATGATTGTAGCTTCCGATGAATTTACATATAAATTCCGTTTCCATGCATCATAACCGTCCGCATACACGGTTACGGTATGAGAACCATAGGTCAGTTTCAGCGTCTTCCCGGCATCTGTCTCCTTTCCATCCACAAGCAGCAGGGCATCTTCCACGTCAATCGAAAATTTTATTTTTCCATATTGTGGGCCATCACCCTTTAACTCACTCAGATCAACCGTAGTTGTTTTTCCCCGCCGGATCTTAATTTTTTTGCTGCCGCCCCATCCATTATTCGCAACGGTCAGCGTATATTTTCCTTCGGGCACCTGTAATGTCAGGTCGGGTGTGATCTCCGTAAAGATCTTCTTCCCGAGCTGCAGAAAACTGCCTTCGAACAAGGACGTATTTTTTAGCCTCAGGGTTCCCTGCGCCGTCGTGATATTCACGGAAAGAATTTCTTTGTCCATTCCTACAACGGTAAGCGTATCACCCTGTTTAATGTCCGTTATATCCACTTTTTCATCCCCGGAAAACACAAATGTGTTGTCCTTATAACGGTATTTGTTGTCCGCGATCATGAGCATATTCTTCTCTTCATTCACGGAAAAACGCGTAATATCCTCATAAACCCATGCCTCATCCGACAACTGTATCTCGGATAATGTTCCATCCACCGTCTGTTCCCCGATGGTCACAAGAGCCCCCAGGGAAAATGCCGCCAACGTAGACTGATTTCCATATTTGTCTAAGAACTGTGTGTCTGCTCCATAATAAAAGCGATACTCCATTCCATTCGTATAACGGTAAAGGCGCAAACTTTCTTCTGTCTGATCTATCCCCGTAATAAGATAGGCCTCTTCCTTTTGTGTCTCCTGCGTGTCTGCTTCTGTCTGATCAGCAATAGAGTGATGAAAATATGTCATCCCATCATCCACGGTCTCCTTTCCGCACCCTGTCAGCATTACCGATGTCAGCAGAAAAACAACACAGATGATATATTGTATTGTCTTATGTATTTGTTTTTTATTCATAGCTTTAGTATACATGATTCTTAATTATTTTGAAATAACTTCTCCAAAAAGATGCTGCGCGCAGGCTCTAATTCAATCATCTGCCTTATTTTCTCAATATCCCGTTCCGAAACCCATGCTTTGTGCGAATTTATGTAATGATTAGAGATTTTCCAGAATTTTTCCGGAAACAAAAGAATTACCGAAAGCATCTGTCTCTCTTCTCTGGAAATTGTTCTCTCTCTGGCATAAATATCTATCAGACGCATTCCAATTTCCGGATTCCAATGATTCTTTTCAAGTATTTTGCGAAGAAAATTTGCAAGATCCGCAATCTGCAGATTACAAGACATGCTTTCATAGTTAATAATACAAAATCCATCCGGTCCGCGGACAATGTTATGCTGATTAAAGTCTCCGTGGCACAATAAACTGTCCGGCTTCTCTTTCATCTCGGAAAGAAGCTGTATCGCCTTTTTTGCTTGTTCAATGTAATGCGTATACTGATCCCAAAAATAACGTTCAAACTGATTTTTGCTTTTTTTCCCGTGCACATAGTTTTTCACCTTTATCAATTCCCGATAATGTCTTTGACAGATATTTCCCGGTTCATTGCGATCTGTTTTCATAAAGGCCGGAACCATCAGGGGGCAGATGGCCAATTTACGATGAATGCGTGCCAGAAGAGCCACTGCCTGCTGCATATCATTTTCCATCCCTGTCCGGCATTCCGTTCCGGAAATCATATCTTTCAGCCAGTACCGCTTCCCATATTCATCCTCAACAGATGCTTCTCCCTCTTTCGTCAGGCAGACCTGTTCCGCCACAATCCCCTCTTCCTGCAAATACTGCAAAACTTCCCGTAAAAATGCCGCCCGCTCCTTCGATCCCCGGAAGGGTATCAACAGCTTCAATCCCTGACTGGTATCACAGATATATGCACCTCTTCCTTTTGTGATCTGTTTTATATCAAGGTCGTACTGTTCCAGCAGCGCCTCCGACTGATTATACAAAAAAACCCCTCCCATATGACATACTGTGTTGCTATCATATGAGATGGGTCATTAAAATATGCGCCTCTTCCTCCAGACATTCTCTGGTATTACACTCCGGATGTTCCAATACAAGTTCAAACAAATGATCCAATACTGCTCCAATCTGTTTGCCCGGCTGCATTCCCATACGAATAAGATCCCGGCCATTCAAAGCCAGATCACTTTTTTTGACACACTGCTGCTCACGGATTATCTGCTGATACAATTTCTCAAACTCATCAATATAGGCAAGTTTTTCTCTCCGTTGATACATACTTTGTCCCAACGTATCCGCACGTTTTACTGCCAAAAGTCCCTCCATGTTTTCCTCACCGATACGGCTCATCATCCGCCGGACACTGGTAGCGCTCAGCGCCGGCCTGTCATCATGGTAACGTACAAACAGACAGACATGATTAATCGTATCATTGTCAAATTTCAAACGGCGAAGAATCTCTTTTGCCATTTTGGCGCCTTCCTGCGGATGTCCCTTAAAATGGTCCTGCCCCTCTTCATCCGTTGTAATGCAAAGAGGTTTGGCAACATCGTGAAGCAGAATTGCAAGCCGAAGTACTTTGTCCTCTGAAATCGCTTCCAATGCATGAATCGTATGTTCTCCGACGGTATACATGTGATGTTTGTTGTGTTGTGGTGTCTCCATCATCCGGTCAAATTCCGGTAAAAACACACGGCTCAACCCAAGTTCGTATACTTCCCGCATCTCCTGCGGATTTGCAGAGGTCAGGAGTTTCACCAATTCCATCTGGATACGTTCCGCACTGACTTTTGCAAGGGTAGGAGCTAAATCTGCAACTGCAACTTTCGTCCGCTCTTCGATGGAAAAACCAAGTTGTGCAGCAAAACGAACCGCCCGTAACATTCGAAGTGCATCCTCGCCAAAACGATCATGCGGATTCCCGACACAGCGAATGATGCCTTTTTTAAGATCCTGTTCTCCTTCAAAAGCATCCACAAGACCCGATTCGTCATTGTAAGCCATAGCATTAATCGTAAAATCCCTGCGTTTTAAATCTTCCACAAGATTCCCTGTAAAAATAACTTCCTTCGGATGCCGGCTGTCTTCATATTCTCCATCAATACGATATGTGGTCACTTCATATCCTACATGATCAAGCATTATGGTTACCGTTCCATGCTGAATTCCCGTATCAATCGTATGAGAAAACAATGATTTAACAATTTCCGGACGTGCGGAAGTTGTAATATCCCAATCTTTTGGTTCCCGTCCCAAAAGAGTATCCCTGACACAGCCACCCACAGCATATGCATCATACCCTTCCTTTTGCAGACGGTGAATTATTCGATTAACATGTTCCGGTAACTTCATTCTCATATAAATTTATAGTGTCCTTTTTCTCCCATTTTAACCGTGTATAGCAGATCATCCGCTTTACGGATCAATTCATTAATTTCATCCTCATTATGTACATTTGCAGCACTTGCAATACCAATGGAACATGTGATCAGCCGACCTGCATCTACAGTGATCTCATGCCCTAAATACTCTTCAATCTGCTTTTTAAATCCAGCATTCGCATCAATTCGCGCATAGATGTCCTTCGCTATTTTTTCAAGCGTATCCTTGTCCTTCGTCTCAAGTATGATAATAAACTCATCTCCGCCGAACCGGCTGACAAATCCTTTTCCCTGACTGACCTGTTTGAAAATGAGTGCCATCTCTTTGAGAATCAGATCTCCCACATCATGTCCGTATGTGTCATTGTAATGTTTGAAATTGTCCAGATCGATGAACATCAGCCCTATGTCACGCCCTGCAGATTTTCCTTTTAACTGTTCTTCTATCTTGCCAAGCTGCTGATACATTCCTGCACGGTTATAAATTCCAGTCAATATATCAGTAACTGCAGCCGCCTGAAGTTTACGATTCATCTCATATGCCTTCTCATATGCCTCGATTCGATTGATGGAATATTCCATCTCGCGAAAAAGCAGCTGATAAATATTCAGGTCATCTTCATTGAGCATATAACGTTCAATAGAACCATGCCAGTTATCTTTCATTCGCACATATGCGATCAAAAGGCTCGTAAGTGTTCCGTTTTTCATAAATGGCACTGCCACAAATGAACAGACATCATCCACACCAAAGTAAGAAATCATATCCTGATGTTCAAAAAATCCTTCACCTATCTTGGATACAACAAATCCCTGCGGATATTCCTTGATGGCATGATTGATGCCGCGTAATACTTCATCGGACATATTGCGTCCGGTATCATTGTATAACACATTTGGTTTACGATCCTGATAACAGATGTACAAAGCGCAATCAAGATTAAAATGATTGATAAAGCAACTGATTGCATTCTGCACCATTACCGGAACTTGCTGGTTTGTGACATCAATCAGTTTCTGCCACGTAGAAAGAAACTCCATCTGCCGCTTGGTGCTCTGGAAATCTTTTGCCAATCCTTCCTGCTTAATCAACGCTTCAATGCTTGTCTCTGAAACTCTGCAGGAACTACTGTCATTTTCCGGCTCAATCTCCTGTAACATGTCCATTTGCACAGAACTTTCCATCTCCGAACACATCTCTTCATGCTGGCGCAGCAATTCTTCTTCCCTCTCATACAGCTGCGTACGTCCAGTCTGTCGGAACAGATTCATTCTTGCCTGTCGGAAAATACGGTAACTGAAAAATTCATTTCCCTCTGCCTGCGCAAGAAAATGTTCTGCCTTCTCAAAATTATCATATGCCCCTTCAAAATTACCATCATACTGATTCAGAAGTGCCTGCGCAAATGTATAAAGAAACATATCATCATCGCACTGGGCATAATCATGAATGATTTCTTCATTATTATTTTTCTTTTCTTTTTCTACAATATAATTTAAAAACTGACGGCAGCTTAACAGATACCGTTCACAGGTAAAACGATCCTTCCGTGAAATACCTGCTAATGCCAGCAATGCATACAGTTTTGACAGATTGCATACCCGCAGACTGTTCAGATGTAACTTTTCAATTACTTTCATGGAAATCAACAGGTCATGCTCCGCATCTGCATAACGCTCCTGCATAATATAGTTCAAGGCACGATTGTAATATACTTCTGCAATATCTTCCGGCAGCCGCAACTCGTAAAAGATTTCAATTGCACGGTTATAATACTGTTGTGCCATCTCATTTTTTCCCATAGCACTAAGATTATAGCCAATTCCGGACATCAGTCTACCAGTATAAAAACTTCCCCTGGATTTCATAAACTCATAAGTGCGCACAGAATACAATAATGCAATCTCATTCATTCCATTTGTGGCTGCGATCATGATATTTTTCTGGTAAGCATCATATACCAGCTGCTCATTTCCGATTTTCTTTGCCAAAGCTACTCCCTTGCTGAAGTAAAACAACGCAGCTTCCGAACGATATGCCTTTGCTACAACCTTCGGATGATTGTCATATGCATATATGTAAATATGTGCCAGATGATTTCTGTATCCATACTGCATCAGCTTTTCGATGAGTTCTGCCTCAATCGGAATATCCTGCACACAGAAAAAGATATTATACCAGCCTGACATTCTGGTCATGACTTTTAAAAGTTCTGCCCGAAATACCTGCTTTGCATTTCCGCTTTCCATAGCATGCCCATATGCAAGATTTGCATACTTCTCCGCTTTTTCCAGTTTTCCCTGATACATATAGCAGGTTGCACGAAGGAAATCACACTGGGAACGATACATAGATTCATTTTCTTCCGGACTCATGTGTGTCGCTTCTGAAACAAGCTCAAGTGCTTTCGATAATTCTCCCAGCAAAATAGAGGTTCTGGCATACAAAAGATAGAAAGCACGTTTGCATGAAATTTCCATCTTTGCATCTTCAAATTTAATCTTATGTTCTACCCCTTGAAAATAACGTTTTGCCTGATCATAATCGAGAAATTCTACAATGTTTGCAACTTTTCGAATACTTTTTTCATAATTCTCATCTACATATACATTGTCTGTATAGCCTTCAACTAAAGGAAGTTCTTCTTTCAGTTCCGTCCTGCGGCGGTTGGAAGATCCGATATGATACAGCTGACTGTGATCTTCAAGGCTCTCAACGATACCATCCCAAACTTCCGCAATAGACTCCCATCGTCCGACAGAATCGTTTACTCCAAGCACAAGACCAATATTCGGATCGGGATTCGTAATAAGTGCATAAACCAGTTCAAATGCACTCCGGCTGGCCATCTGAAAACGATTAATTACAAGAACAATCGGATGTGTTTTTGCCAAAGCTTTCAGCATCGCTGCGATAGCCTCTGTCATACGGCCCTGCTCATATTCTACTTCGTTGAGCAGAACTCCCTCCTCCCTCTCACAGATTCCATTTTCATAATAACTGCGAAACACTTCTCTATGTAGTTCATATACACCACATTCTGTTAGAAATGTGTCAAAATCGCCATCTCGATACTTCCGGAACATATCGCAGATGGTGTCCAAAAACGGTTCATAAGCCCCCGTTAATTCACGGTATCCAAACTCATGCCAAGTAAAAAAAACGCTATCATCGTTTTCCTGATAACGCTTTATCATCTCTAAATTTTCAATTGAAAAATCATTATTATAGCTTGCCATAACAATGTTTCTCTCTGTTTTTCCCACACGGTTGTATACCTGTTCAATTACACCGTTATAATACTTATCAATCATGGATTACTCCCCCTGCAATCCTTTTTTGTGTCTGATAAATAACTTAAACACTAAAATATATAGTATGACAAACCCCTGTTTTTGTCAAGATTCACGCACTTTTTACCGTCTCCAAAAGCATACGGATTTTCTCATTTTCCGGCATAATTTTGTAGTCCATTTTTCTGCCCGTTATCGGATGCGTAAAGGTGATCCGGTAAGAACACAATCCCAGTTGCTCTGCCGGGCAATTTCCGTATTTCGCATCTCCCACAATCGGAATTCCCGCATATGCCAGCTGCACACGAATCTGGTGATGTCTGCCTGTATGAAGTGTAATATCCAGCAGCACCTTTTGTCCTTTCTGCGCAACAACCTCATAATTCAAAAGTGCATGCTTGGTATTTTTAGTCTTCTGCGAGGTAATTGAAGAGATATTTTTCTTCGCATCAAAAACAATTTCATTTTCCAAAACTCCCTTTTCGGTCAACCCGATTTCTTCCATGGAATGTTTGCCCTCCGGAAGTTGCACCAGCGCATAATAATGTTTGCCCACAAAGCGATTCTTTATCTGTGCCGTTAGTTTTGCAGCCGCCTGAGGCGTTTTGGCATATACCATCACGCCCTCAACCGGCTGGTCTAACCGGTGAACAACTCCAATATAGGGTGGCTGTGTGCTGCCTTCCACACGTTTTTTTCCCACAATATAATTTTTTAAAATACTTTCCATATCTTTCTGTCCGAGACGTTTCGTCTGTGTTGCAACGCCCGCCGGTTTGTGACAGACAAGAATGGCTTCATCCTCGTATATGATTTCCGGTTGTGTCATATCTTCTCTAATTTTCCTTATATCCTGGTATAATGATTTCCTTTGCATGCTCTACCTGCTCCTTTGTTGGAGGTTCCACATCTTCTAGTGCATATGGAATACCAAGTTCCTTCCACTTAAATACGCCAAGTGTATGGTATGGTAAAATTTCCACACGATCTACTGTTTTTAACGTATCAATAAATGCGCGGAGCCTGTGTAACTGCCCGTCATCATCGGTAATGCCCGGAACAAGCACATGACGAATCCACATTGCCTTGCCATGATCCGACAAGCAGGTTGCCATATCCAAAATATTTTTATTTGTCTGACCTGTCAGTTTTTTATGCTCGTCCTCATCAATTTCCTTTATGTCGAGCATAAACAGATCCGTCACTTCCATCAGCTTTTCAAACTTGGAATAGAACGGTTCCTCACGGGTGAACGGGTTGCCCGATGTATCCAGACAGGTATTGACTCCCTTTTCTTTGGCAAGCGTAAACAATTCCGTAACAAAATCAATCTGTAACAGTGCTTCCCCGCCGCTTACGGTAATGCCACCCTTTTTGCCCCAGTATCTTTTATACCGCAACGCCTGTTGTAAAATTTCCTCTGCGCTTTTCATTTCCCCCTCGGTCTTTGCCCAGGTGTCCGGATTATGGCAGTATTTGCATCGCATATTGCAGCCCTTCAAAAATATCAGATAGCGTACACCCGGACCGTCTGCAGAACCGAATGTCTCGATTGAATGTATATTTCCTAGCATTATTTTACCTCGTTTTTTAGCCAAACCAATAAAAGTAACGAATTAATATTTAATTAGTATATGCAAATTATATCATAAAAACAGGGCTAATACACAAATATTCATTCATGTATTAACCCTGATTTCTTATTCATTCCAACGGATATGATCTACGAATTACTCTGTTACTTCGCAACTCTCGTGACCCTTTAGATCATATTACATATGATCGTGGCAGGTACGTGCGATTACATCCATCTGCTGTTCCTTAGTAAGATCGATGAACTTAACAGCGTAACCAGATACACGGATTGTGAAGTTTGCGTACTCTTCTTTCTCCGGATGCTCCATAGCGTCGATAAGCTTCTCCTTACCAAATACATTGACATTGAGGTGATGCGCACCCTGATCAAAGTATCCATCCATAACGTTTACAAGGTTATCGATACGCTCACCCTCTTCATTTCCAAGTGCACCAGGGTTGATGGTCTGGGTATTGGAAATTCCGTCAAGTGCCCACTCATACGGGATCTTTGTCAGAGAGTTCAGGGAAGCAAGAAGTCCGCTCTTCTCTGCGCCGTAGCTTGGGTTAGCTCCCGGTGAAAGTGGCTCGCCAGCCTTACGTCCGTCTGGCATTGCTCCTGTCGCTTTGCCATATACAACGTTGGAAGTAATGGTAAGGATAGAAGTTGTAGGCTCAGAATCACGGTAAGTGTGATGCTTCTTTAACTTATCCATGAATGTCTGTAACAGCCATACTCCGATATCGTCGGCACGGTCATCATCGTTACCGTATCTTGGGAAGTCTCCCTCGATCTCGAAGTCTTTTGCAATTCCGTTCTCATCACGGATTACCTTAACCTTTGCGTACTTGATTGCAGAAAGAGAATCAATAACATGTGAGAATCCTGCAATACCGGTTGCGAATGTTCTCTTGAGATCGGTATCCATCAGAGAAAGTTCTGCTGCTTCATAGTAATATTTGTCATGCATATACTGGATCAGGTTTAAGGTATTTA
>OLGH01003380.1_pt1 | contig 10957 bp, 10 predicted proteins | sample 1604851 | NCBI WGS metagenome assembly OLGH01 (sample SAMEA3888894, study PRJEB22519) | human gut metagenome | biome: human gut; feature: human-associated habitat; material: faeces | place: Denmark | collected 2010
TCAGTCCGGCCAATGCGGAGGACACCTTGGGCATCACTGTCCGTCCCGCCACCAGCGGCACCCGGCCGATCTCCGTTCCGTTCAGGCAGAACACCGCCGCCCCCACGGTTTTTCCGGCAGAGACCGGCGCCCGCAGCGGCTCGTCCAAGCAGATCCGCGTGGTCAGCCGTTCCGTTTCCGCCGCTGGGTAGCAAAAGCCCGCTCCCGCGATCAGCGGCACTGTGGGGCTGACGCCGCCGCTGACGGGCGCCTGCGTCAAAGCCTGTCCCCGGACGGCACAGGTCCGGGCGGGGTAGGCGGAAAAGCCGTACTCATACAGCGCTTGATGGTCCGCCCAGTCATTTCCGTCCTGCAAGGTCACAGCAATGAGCCGCTGGCCGTTTTTCTCCGCACAGCTCACCAGCGTCCGGCCCGCCGCCTTCGTATATCCCGTTTTCAGGCCCAGACAGCCATCTACATAATGCAGCAGCTTGTTGTGGTTCGTCATGGTCCGTCCCCCGATGGTGACAGACCGGGTGGAGGCGATCCGCATCAGGGTCTCGTTTTCCAGCGCGGCCCGGGCCAGCTTCGCCATGTCCCGTGCAGTGGAATAGTGCTGCTCGTCATCCAGACCGTTGGGGTTGGCGAAGGAGGAATGCTCCATCCCCAGCTCCCGGGCCTTTTCGTTCATCAGGGCTACAAAGCCCTTGACGCTGCCGCCCACATGCTGGGCCACCGCCACCGCCGCATCGTTTCCGGAGCACAGCAGCACCCCGTATAACAGCGTTTCCAGCGTCAGGGTCTCCCCCTCCGTAAGGTACATGGCGGAGCCTTCCGTATATGCCGCCTCCCGGCTGACCTTCACGCTGTCGTGGAGATCTCCCTCCTCGATGGCCACCAGTGCCGTCAGGATCTTGGTGGTGCTGGCGATGAGCATTTTCCGGTCGGCGTTGTGCTCATAGAGTACCCGCCCGCTGTCCGCGTCCATTAAAATCGCAGAGGCAGCAGAGGTCTCCACCGCCAAAATTCGACAAGGGAATATACTATACAGACACAGCGCCGCAAGGGTGCAGTAAAGAAACCGCCGGGTCAAAAGGCATCACGCTCCAAAGCTGAGATGCCTTTAGTATACCCAGATCAAACCGTTTCGTCCCCGTCTTTTTTATCGAAAAATTTTCCGATCTTGTCTACAATATCCGGTGCCATATCCACAATACGGTCCACGGTGGACACCGGCGGCACCGCTACGGGCATCACGCGGGTGGTTCCGTCCTTGATAACCAGAAAGGCCACCGGGTCGATCTTCACACCGGCGCCGCCGCCACCGCCGAAATTGTTCTGGCCCGGCTTGCCGTAATCTCCGCCGCCGCTGCCGAAGCCGAAGCTGACTCTGGAAATGGGGATCAAGGTCACACCGTCCGGCGTGGTGATGGGCGCGCCTACAATATTGTTGGCGTCCACCATCTCCCGAACCTTCTCCATCGTGGAATTCATCACATCACGCAGCGGGCTTTTCTTTTCCATGTCCATTCGATTCATCCTTTCCGACTGGTGCTTGTTTTTTCTTCTTCATATAGGCCAGAAGCCACCGCAATCCGGGAATCGCCACGGTCATGCCGATCCGCAGCAACGTACCGATCCGGGCGGAAAACCCGACGCTTCCCAGGATTTTTGTCTCCTCCGCGGTAAAATCAACATCCAGGTGGATATGCGGCCGGGGGATCACCAGCAGTTGTTCCAGCACCGGCATCCCGGTCCAGACGGCCCCGTGCAGCTCGCCGTATAGCTGCGCGGCGTCCGCAGGTTCCGCCTGTCCCCCTAAAATAACGGACACATCCAGCGGATCGATCCGTATGCCCCGGCGGGTACGGCGCAGCGCCTTTTTCAGCGGCGGCCACATTGCCTTCCATGCGTCCCGGATGTCACTGAGCGTGGGCTTCGGGAACGCCTTCTTCGGCTTTTCCTGCTTTTGCGTCTGCTTTTTCTGCACTTCTTCCGGTCTTTTTTCGTTTTTCGGCGGTTTTTTCTTTTCCGGAAGCACCTGAAATTTCAAAAAACCAAATCGGGCGCTGACCGTCAGCTCCTCGCCGAACCGGATCAACACGCCCACCCGCGTCAGGCACAGCAGCAGGAGCACCAACAACAGGATGCCCAAGATCCACCATCCGATCACAGCCGCTGCCCCCTCTCCAAGCTTTTACACGTCCGCAGGTTCCCCGGCGTCGGTCTGTGCCGGCGCTTCCGTGTCCCCCATGGGATCTACCACCTCACCGGCTTCGTTCAGCCGCATCTGCCCATCCTCACCGATATCGTCCGGCAGCTCCGGCAGTTCCTTCAGGCTGGACAGATGGAACGCCCGCAGGAACTGCTTGGTGGTGCGGTACTGCCGGGGCCGCCCCGGTACCTGTAACCGGCCACATTCCTCGATCAGTCCCCGGTCCAGCAGCAGTCCCACGGTATAGGAGCTGTCCACGCCCCGGATCTGATCCACATAGGCCCGTGTGGTAGGCTGGTAGTAGGCGATGATGGTCAAAACCTCCAGCGCGGGCTGGCTGAGTTTGGCCGGCTTGCGGATCTCAAATGCCTTACGGATGGTCTCCGCGTAGTCCGGTGCGGAACAAAGCTGCCAGCTGTCATCGATTTTTAAAAGCCGGATGCCCCGGCGCTCGTAAGCGTAGTAGTCCATCAGTTTTTGAAGCAGCTGTTCCACCGTAGGCCGGTCAATATCCAGTGCCACGCAGATCCGATCCACCTGCACCGGTTCCCCGGAGGCGAACAGGATCGCCTCCAGCGCGGATTCAAGTTCCTTTCTATCCATGTCAGCCACGGTTCTCCTTAAAACGTCAGATTCTCAGGCACGTCATCGCGCTCCTGCCGGACGATACAGTCCGTCTCAGAGCCTGCCAGATGCAGTACACGCGCCTTGCACAGCTCCAGCACAGCCAAAAAGGTGGCCACCACCTCACTGCGGCTCCGGCTGCCCCGGAACAACAGCAAAAAGCGGGTGATACCGCCCTCCTTCAGTTTTTGCAGAATGTCTCTCGCCTTGCTCTCCACGGGATACGGCTCATGCTGCACGATCTCCCGGAAGGCGGCTCGCGGGGGTGGCAGCTTCCGTTCGGCCCGGTTCTGGATCTCCGCCATGGCCAGTACCAGATCCGCCGGCTGATGGCTGTATTCAAACACCTTGCCCCGCTTCACCGGCTCCGGGTTCCGGGTCACGATGTTCCGGCCAAATTCTCCCATAGGCGCCAACCGCTGGGCCAGTGCCTTCACCCGGACGTAATTTTCGCTGCGCCGCCGTTCCTCCAAGGATTGAAGCAGCGCGTCCATCTCACTTTTGGCCTCGTCATCCTCAATGGACAGCAGCATCCGGGTCTTGAGATACACCAGATGGGACGCCATGATGACGAATTCGCTGGCCACCTCCAGATCCATCCGCTGCCGGTCCTCCAGCCATGCGATATACTGGCCGCAGATCAACGAGATGGAGATATCCTGGATCTCCAGCTTATTCTTCCCCAAAAGGAACAGGATCAGATCCAGCGGACCCTCAAAATCCTGCATCTCCTCAGACCGGGAGTGGACCACCTTTTCCAGTTTGAATACAGGACTTTCCAAAATCAGGACACCTCAAGCAAAAAAGATATGAAACAGCGCCTCGTACACGCCGTAGATCGCGTCTCCAAGAAAATTTCCGCCAAGGCCCAGCCAGCTCAGCGCCAGCAGAACCAGAATACCGTACCGCTCGTAGCGCATCAGCTGACCGTAGGCGCTGTTGGGCAAAAACATCGCCAGTACCTTGGACCCGTCCAGCGGCGGAATGGGAATCAGGTTGAAAAGCCCCATACCAACGGACATGGGGGCCACCGTAAACAGGCACCACTCAAAGAAAACATTCATCCCCTCGCTGTACGGTGCGTACAGGTAGATCACCTTGCCGATTCCCAGAAAAAGGACCGCCAAAAGCAGATTGGACACCGGCCCCGCCAGCGCCGTGAGCGCCATGCCGCGCTTGGGGCTGCGAAAGCGCATCATGTTCACCGGCACGGGCTTTGCCCAGCCGAATTTGAACACGACCATCATCAGCAGGCCCATCGGGTCGATGTGCTTCAGAGGGTTGAGCGTGAGCCGGCCGGCGTCCTTTGCCGTCGTATCGCCGAGGCGATAGGCGACATAGCCGTGCGACACCTCATGAAACGTGATGCACAGCAGCGACGGAACGACCGACAGCACGATATTCATCAGATACGACCAGTCGAGCCCGTTCCAGATCGATTGCAGGGTGTTCACGCGCACACCTCCCATTCCTACAAATTTGCATTATATCAAGTCCCCGCCGAAAAAACAAGTGCAGAGCGCGCGAATGCACGCTCTGCACTTCGGGCAGTTAAGAATGACCCCGCCATCGCCGGATCGAATGCGCAGCAGGGGTGCTCGAGGGGGCAAGGCCCGCCTCGAATCCAATCAGCCGCCGCAGAAAGCTCTGCCCTGCAGAGCTTTGCGGCGCAGAGCGCGCGAATGCACGCTCTGCACTTGGGTTCATCCAATGGCGCGAAAGATCTCGCCGAGCAGCGCCTCGCGGCCGGTGCCCTTCTCCGCCGAAAACGGCAGGAGCACCGCATCGTCCGGCAGCAAAAGCGTGGCCCGGATGCGCGCAAGGTTCGGCTCGATCTCCGACTTTTTGAGCTTGTCGCACTTGTTGGCCACGACGACCATCGGGCAGCCGGTGGAATGAAACCACGCAGCCATCGTCTCATCGTCGGCCGTTGGCTTGTGGCGGGCGTCGACGATCATGACGCCGAGCGTGATGCGCGCGGGGTCTGCGAAGAAGTCCTCCATGAGCTTGCCCCAGCGTGCGCGCTCCGTCTTGGCGACGCTGGCGTAGCCATAGCCCGGCAGGTCGACGAAGTATGCCCGGCCGTCGATGCAAAAATAGTTCACATGGACGGTCTTGCCGGGCTGCGAGCCGACGCGGGCAAAATTCCTGCGGTTGAGCAGCCGGTTGATGACCGAGGACTTGCCGACGTTCGACTTGCCGGCAAAGACGATGCACGGCAGGTCGGCCGCGAGAAAGCCGGACGGGCTGACGGCGGACTTGAGAAACTCCGCCTTATTCAGGTTCAGTGTCGCCATGGCAGTCTCCTCACTGGCGCAGGTTCACGTTCGCCGCGTCGCCGGGCGCATCCTTGTGCGCCGCCTTGACGGCCGCGGCAAACCGGCGGCCGAACGCGACATCCAGGATCTTGTCCACGTGGTCGGTCGTGACGAACTTGAGCGCACTGCGCACGGTCGGGTCGATCTCCTCGAGATCCTTTTCGTTCTCACGCGGGATGATGACCGTCGTAATGCCGATGCGCATGGCGGCCATGGTCTTTTCCTTCAGGCCGCCGATCGGCAGGATGCGGCCGCGCAGCGTGATCTCGCCCGTCATGGCGAGGTCGCGGCGGACCGGCGTATTCGTGAGCGCGGAGATGACCGCGATGCAGATCGTGATGCCGGCCGACGGGCCGTCCTTCGGGATTGCGCCCTCCGGGAAGTGGATGTGGATATCCTTCTTCTTATAAAACTCCGGGTCGATGCCGAGCATCTGTGCGCGGCTGCGGATATAGGTGACGGCGGCCTGCGCCGACTCCTTCATGACGTCGCCGAGGTTGCCGGTCAGCTCCAGCTTTCCGGTGCCGTCGAGCACGGCGGCTTCAACATCGAGCACTTCCCCGCCGACGGATGTCCAGGCAAGGCCGCGCACGAGGCCGACCTCATCCTGCGCATAGACGTGCTCCGGCTCAAAGCGCGCGGGGCCGAGATAGTTGGCCACGCTGCCTGCGCGCAGCTGCACGCTCTTGCACTCGCCGAGCGCGATGCGCTTGGCCGTCTTGCGGCAGACGGCGGCGAGCCCGCGCTCGAGCACGCGCACGCCGGATTCGCGCGTATAGAGCGTGATGATCTCGCGGATGGCATCGTCGCTCACGCGCAGCTGCGACGGCTTGAGCCCGTGCTTTTTGCGCTGCTTGGGCAGCAGGTGCTGCTTTGCGATCTGGAGCTTTTCCTCGTCCGTATAGCTCGAGAGCTGGATGACCTCCATGCGGTCGAGCAGCGGGCGCGGGATGGTGTCAAGCGTGTTGGCCGTCAGGATGAAAAACACATCCGACAAGTCGACCGGGATCTCCATGAAGTTATCGCGGAAGTGGTCGTTCTGCTCTGCGTCGAGCACCTCCAGCAGCGCCGACGACGGGTCGCCGCGGTAATCGCTGCCGAGCTTATCGATCTCGTCGAGCACCATGACGGGGTTCATGCTGCCGGCGATGGTCAGGCCGTTGATGATGCGGCCAGGCATGGCGCCGACATACGTCTTGCGGTGGCCGCGGATCTCCGCCTCGTCGTGCACGCCGCCGAGAGAGATACGCGCGAGCTTGCGGTTCGTGGCGTGGGCAATGCTCATGGCAATGCTCGTCTTGCCGGTGCCCGGAGGGCCGACAAGGCACAGCACGCCGCCCTTGACATCGGGCGCGAGCTGGCGCACGGCCAGATACTCCGTGATGCGGTCCTTGACCTTTTCGAGGCCGAAGTGCTCTTTGTCCAGCACCTCGCGCGCGGCGCGCACGTCGAGCGTTTCCTTCGTGCGCGTGTTCCACGGCAGCTCGAGGCAGATATCCAGATAATTGCGGATGACAGCCGCCTCCGATGAGCCGAACGGCTGCTTTTTGAGCCGGTCGACCTCTTTGAGCAGACGCTGCTCGGAGTCGGCCGGCAGGTGCAGGGCGAGGATCTTCTCACGGTAGTCCGCGCTCTCGGAGTCCGGATCGTCGGACTCGCCGAGCTCCGCCTGAATGATCTTCATCTGCTCGCGCAGCAGATACTCCTGCTGCGTCTGATTCAGCCGGTCCTGTGCCGCCTCCTCGAGCTGATGCTGCAGGCCGAGCACGCTCGTCTCGTGCAGCAGCATTTTCGAGAGCTTGGACAGTCTCCGGCTCGGGCGCGTCTCCTCCAGCAGCTCCTGCTTCTCTTCCGGACGCAGGAACACGTGCTGGGAGATAAAATTCGACACGAACGCCACGTTCGTGCTGCCGAGCACGCTGATGACCGACTCCGGCGCCATGTTGCCGGACGCGGTAACATAGGCATCAAACAAATTGCAGCAGTGACGGATGAGCGCCTCGGTGCGCGCCGTTTTCCGCTCTTGCACATCCGGCATCGGCTCGACCTCGGCCACAAAGCAGGGCGTGTCCGTGCGCACGGCCAGCGTCCGGCCGCGCTCGATGCCCTCGGCCATGACGCGGATGGTCTTGGTGCCGGGCTGCTTCATCATCTGCTTGATGCGGCAGACCGTGCCCACGCCGTACACATCGTCCGGGGTGGGAATGTCGGTCGCAATGTCTTTCTGCGGGACCAGGTAGATGATCTGATCGTCGCTCATGGCCATGTTCAGCGCCGCGATGGACATGCTGCGCTCGACCTCGAAGGTCAGCATCATGCCCGGAAACACGGTCAGGCCGCGCAGTGCCATCATGGGCAGGCTGCGCCGGGCGGTGAATTCCGCATGATCCATAGTCGTTGTGTTATCCATTCAGATTCCTCTTTCGCTCAGGGGTCTTGGGGGCAGGAGGCAATGGCTCACTGCTCCCGGCGCTCGATGCGCGGCGGCTCAGTGCCGTCCACGCTCGCCGCGGTGATGGTGATCTTGGCGATCGTCGGGTCCGACGGAACGGAGTACATCAGGTCCGTCATGACGCCTTCCATGACGCTGCGCAGGCCGCGGGCGCCGATCTCCATTGCGATCGCCTTATCCGCAATTTTACCCAGCGCTTCGTCTTCAAATTCCAGTTCGACGTTATCAAACTGCATCAGCGCCTGATACTGCTTGGTCAGGGCGTTTTTGGGCTCTTTGAGGATACGCACCATGTCCTCGCGGCTCAGACTGGCCAGCGCCGTGATGACCGGCATGCGGCCGATCAGCTCCGGGATGATGCCGAACTTCAGCAGGTCGTGCTGCTGCACGTTTTTCATGATCTCGGTCAGGTCGCGCTCCTTGGCGCTCTGGATCTCGGCGCCGAAGCCCATGGACTTCTTGTCCATGCGGCGCTCGATGATCTTATCCACACCGTCGAACGCGCCGCCGCAGATGAAGAGGATGTTCGTCGTGTCCACCTGGATGAACTCCTGCTGCGGGTGCTTGCGTCCGCCCTGCGGCGGGACGTTTGCGACCGTGCCCTCGAGCAGCTTGAGCAGCGCCTGCTGCACGCCCTCGCCGGAGACGTCGCGCGTGATGGACGTGTTCTCGCTCTTGCGGGCGATCTTGTCGATCTCGTCGATGTAAATGATGCCGCGCTGTGCGCGCTCGACGTCAAAGTCCGCCGCCTGCAGGAGCTTGAGCAGGATGTTCTCTACATCCTCGCCGACATAGCCGGCCTCGGTGAGCGTAGTCGCGTCCGCGATGGCAAACGGCACATCGAGCATCTTGGCCAAGGTCTGGGCAAAGAGCGTCTTGCCGCTGCCGGTCGGGCCGATGAGCAGAACATTGCTCTTTTGCAGCTCGACATCGTTATCCTGATCGCCGCGCAGGATGCGCTTATAGTGGTTGTACACCGCCACGGACAGCACCACCTTGGCACGGTCCTGGCCGATGATATAGTCGTCGAGCGTGGCGCGCATCTCGGCCGGCTTCGGCAGCTGGTCGCGCCGGAGCGTGACCTGCGCCGTGGAGACGCTCTCGGGCTGATAGCCCTCATCGATGATGCTCATGCACAGGCGCACGCACTCATCACAGATATAGACGCCGTTGCCGGCAACGAGCCGGTTCACCAGCGACTGCGGTTTGCCGCAAAAAGAGCAGCGCACGCTCTTTTTCTCGTCATTTCTGGCCATAAAAACCTCACATTTCCTACATTTGAAACAGGGAGGGAACGGCGGTTCCCTCCCCTGACAGATTATCGCTTATAAATGACTTTGTCCACCAGACCGTAAGCCTGTGCTTCCTCCGCGGTCATGAAGTTATCGCGCTCGCAATCCTCGGCGATGGTCTCGACCGGCTTGCCGGTGTTCTCTGCGAGGATGTGATTGAGGCGATCCTTGATGCGCAGGATCTGCCGTGCCTGGATCTGAATATCCGTGCACTGGCCCTGGCTGCCGCCGGAGGGCTGATGGATCATGATCTCCGAATTCGGCAGGGCCAGACGCTTGCCCTTGGTGCCGGACGAGAGCAGGAACGCGCCCATCGATGCAGCCAAACCGACACAAATGGTGGAAACATCCGCCTTAATGTACTGCATGGTGTCATAGATGGCGAGGCCTGCGGTCACGCTGCCGCCGGGGCTGTTGATATAAAACTGGATGTCCTTATCGGGATCCTGTGCTTCGAGATACAGCAGCTGCGCAACGATCAGGCTGGCGGTTGTATCATTGACCTCCTCGGACAGCATGATGATGCGGTCATTGAGCAGGCGGGAAAAAATGTCGTACGAGCGCTCCCCGCGGGAGGTCTGCTCGACAACGTACGGTACTAAACTCATGGTACGCTCCTTTCGATGTTTCGCTTATCCAAGAGAGCATAACCGTTCTGCCCGGAATCCAAACAGCTTTCGGGGAATTACTCGGCTGCCTCTTCCTTGGTCTCAGCGGCTTCTTCCTTCGCCTCGGGCTCCTTGTCCACCGCGGTGTCGCGGATGAGCTGGGCGGCCTTGCGGCGCTTCATATCCAGAACGATGATCTTCTCGTCGACGTACTGCTTGATCTTGTCGACTTCCATCTTGTACTCTTCGGCCATCTTGTTGTAGGTCTCGTCGAGTTCGCCCTCGTCGAGCTCGATGTTCTCGGCCTTGACGATCGCGTCGAGCAGCAGATCGGTCTGCAGCTCAAACACGGCCTGCGGACGCATGATCTCCTGGAAGGTCTTCTCGTCCAGGCCCATGGAGGCGAGCACCTGCTCACGGGTGAGCTCGGGGCTGACACCCATGGTGGAGATGTAGTTGCGCAGCTGCTCATCGAGCTTGGCCAGAACCATGGGCTCAGGGATCTCAACGGTCATGTTGTCAACGGCAGCCTTCATGAGGCGGGTCGCGTAATCGGACTCCTGCTCCTCGTTGAACTGCTTTTCCAGATCCTCACGGACATGGTCGCGGTACTCGGCGATGGTCTCGTAGTCGGAGATATCCTTCGCCAGCTCGTCGTCCAGCTCCGGAAGCTCAGGCTCCTTGACGCTCTTGACGGTGACCTTGAAGGTGGCCTCCTTGCCGGCCAGCTCCGCAACATAGTTCTCGGGGAAGGTGACGACGACGTCGCGCTCGTCGCCGGCCTTCATGCCGACGATCTGCTCCTCAAAGCCGGGCACAAACGTGTTCGAGCCAAGCTCGATGTCATAGTTCTCAGCCGTGCCGCCGTCGAACTGCTCACCGTCGATGAAGCCGGCAAAATCGATCGTGGTGTGGTCGCCCAGCTTCGCCTCGCGCTCAACGTCGATCAGACGGGCGTTGCGCTTCTGGACATTCAACATCTCCTCGTCGACCTTGCTCTCGTCGAACGTCTCATGATTCTGGGGGACTTCAAGGCCCTTGTACTGGCCGAGGACGACCTCGGGATAGACGGCGACCTCAAAGGTGTAGATGAGCTCCTTGTCGTCGTTGATCTGCTGATCGAGCAGGCTGGGCGCGCCGACGCACTCAAAGCCGCACTCGGCACGGCCGGCCTCAAAAGCCTCCTGCGCCAGCGTCTCGATGGCTTCGGGATAGAACACGTCCTTGCCGTACATGCCCTCGATGACGGCGCGCGGTGCCTTGCCCTTGCGGAAGCCGGCCACATAGAGCTGGCTCTTGTTCTTTTTATATACTTCGTTGACCGCGTTATCAAACACGTCGGCCGGGACCTTCACCTCAAAGGTCGCCATATTCTTTTCTTTCTTTTCGATGTTCTGGATGTTCATTGGATTTCCTCCTCTAATCATTTATCGCCGGGTATCTTGTGTACATAAAAATTGGTATGAAAG
>OLGH01003385.1_pt1 | contig 10946 bp, 9 predicted proteins | sample 1604851 | NCBI WGS metagenome assembly OLGH01 (sample SAMEA3888894, study PRJEB22519) | human gut metagenome | biome: human gut; feature: human-associated habitat; material: faeces | place: Denmark | collected 2010
AGCAGGAAAACCCCTGCCGCCGCCAGTTCAACGAGTGCAAAAAGAATACGATACATGAAAGCCCCTCCTGTTCTGATGCCGATGTTAGGATGGGGATAGTATACCTGTTTGGGGATGGGGAAAACAATAGAGAAACGGTTAATGTTTTTTTAAGAAAGACGAAAGAGAATAAAAAAATCCGACAGAACTTGAATCTGTCGGATTTTTATGTAGTTGGTTCGGCTTCATTCTCGGGGGCTTCGGTTGCCAGAGAGGTGAGGAAGTCGCGGTAATACTGATTGACATGCTTGCGCCAGTTACGGCAGACCTGCTGTGCCTGTGCCTTGGAGACAACGGAAACGCTGATTTCCATAAGGGTTGCGCCATTATCATCGCAAAGGCTGCATTTGACGAGATAATCCCCATTCAGCTCGGGGAAATAATTCGCGGTTACGGCATATTCTGCGCGGATGCGTCTGCTGTTTTCGTGGACATAGACATTGATTTCGTTTTTCACCTCATCGGAAATGCGGTTGATGAAGTAATTGATAACCTCCTCGCCGTCATCCGTCAGGGTATAGCGTGTGTTATTCTGCTCGCGCGTTTTTTCCAGCCAGCCGGCGCTTTCCAGCTCGGCAAGATATTGCTGTACGGAGAAATAGTCCATATAGTTTTTTTCCAGAAGGAACTGGCAAATTTCGCTATTGGAGAGGGAAATTCCCATTTTTTGCAAGAGATGCAGAATAATCAGCTTATGCTCCGCCAGCTTTTTTGTGGAATACTGCATGGACAGAACCTCCTTTCAAATAAAGTCGTTGTCTCTTATCATAGCACATCTTTTGGTTTGTTGTAAATAACAGAGAGGTCTATTTTGCAGGACATTCCCTGTCGGATATGGTTTTCCCTGAGATAGCGGTGCAGATGATTGAGGACATCCCGTTTTCTGAGGCTCCAGAGAGGGGCGAGAAGGGTGTTTTTATCGCCGTCCCCCGTCAGGCGGTGCAGGACGATATCCGCGCGCAGATGCGCGATACAGTCCCCGACAAGGGTGAGGTATTCCTCCTTTTCCAAGGGGGTGTATTCGCCTGCGCGATAGAGGTCTGCAAGGTCGCTGTCGGAAAGAACATGCAGAAGCTGCAGCTTCACGCCCTGAATGGGCAGGCGGTTGAGATAATCAATCGTCCGGAGAACGGTTTCTCTGCTTTCACCGGGAAGTCCGAGAATATGCACCACAACGGGAATATTGCGTTCTGCGAGGGCATAGACCGCCTGTGTGAATACGCTGAGCGGATAGCCGCGGCGGATGAAGGCGGCGGACTGCGCATCTGCCGTTTGCAGGCCAAGCTCCACCCAGAGGTTTGTTTTTTTATTTAGCTCCGCCAGAAGGGCAAGGACATCCGTGGGCAGGCAATCGGCTCTGGTGGCAATGGAAATGCCTTCGATTTCGGGGCAGGCGAGGGCTTCCTCGTATTTCTGCCGCAGCTTCTCCGCGGGGGCATAGGTATTCGTGAAGGCTTGGAAATAGGCGATATAGGCAGGGTTTTTCCATTTGCCTGCCGTCTGCGCCTTGCCTTTTGCAATCTGCTCTGTGATGGAAAGAGCGGCATTTTCCGCAAAATCCCCACTGCCGCCGGCACTGCAGAACAGACAGCCCCTTGTGCCGCAGGTGCCATCCCGATTGGGACAGGTAAAGCCGCCATCCAGAGAGATTTTCGCCGCTTTGCGCCCGAAGATGCTGCGATAATATTCATTTAAGCTGCGGTAGGGTTTTTCTTCCATAAAAGCCGCCTTTCAGGTTCGGAGATTTCGTTGCCGTAATTTTTCGCAGAGCGCGGTTAAGGCGCACCATTGGGGTTCATTTTCCGCTGTCTGATGAATCAGCAGGAGGAAATCAGCCTTACTGCTTTCCAGAAAGCTGCGCGTGCGCTCTGCCTTTGGCTCCTTGCAGACGGAGAGAAAGAGCGAAAAGCTTTCCTCCGTTACGGCAAGGGGGATACAGGTTTCTATTTTCTGAAGAATTTCTCCAACGGTTATGCCGCCGCAGGTCTGCCTTGCCAGATGATGATAGAGCGCACGGCTGTTGAGGAAAATCACATTCGGGGCAGGGAACAGAGACTGCCCTGCAAGCTGTCTGCGCAAAAGAGATAAATAGCCGCAAAGTTCTTTGCGGCTGATGGATTCTGTCATAAAAATCACCTCAGAACGAGAGTTGTTCTGAGATAATATGCGCAGGGAACGAAAGGTTTACGATAGCAATTTTTTACGGTGCTGCCGGAAACCCCGTTTTCAACTTACGCTTCGACCCATTTTTTGAGCTCTGCCAGAAGGGCGGCATTATGCGCGGGGGAGAGAATACAGAAGCGCAGATAGCTTTCATCCAGGAAGGTGAAGGAGGACGCATCGCGGATGAGCATTTTTTTCTGAATACATTTTTCAAATAATTCATGCGCGGTGATGCGGTCTGTTTTCAGCTTCAGCAGAATGAAGTTCGCTTCGGAGGGATATGCCTTGATATTTTTCCATGTGGAAAGCTCTGCGAAGGCTTTTCTTCTTTCTTCGGAAACGAGGGTCTGTGTTTTCTTATGGAACTCAAAATCCGTAAAGATATGCTGGCCGATAAAATCCGCAAGGCTGTTTACGCTCCAAGGGTTTGTGTTCGTTTTGAAGCGATCCAGAAATGTCTGATTGGAGGAAACGCCATAGCCCAGACGGATGCCGGGGGCGGCAAAGAACTTGGAGGTGCCACGGATGACAAACAGATTATCAAACTCCTTCACCAGAGGGATGGAGCAGATTTCGGGCAGGATATCGGAAAATTCGATATAGGTTTCATCAATCATGACAGAGGCACCGATTTTTTTGCAGTGCGCCAGAATCTCACGCATTTCCTCTGTGCGGATGGCGGTGCCTGTGGGGTTATTGGGGTTGCAGGCAACGAACATCCCGACATCGGGGGTGAGAGCTTTCAGGAGCGCAGGCAGGTTCAGCTTGAAATCTTCCTCCTCCTTCAAGGGAAAATATTCAAATTTGCCGCCGCCCAGAGAAACCTCTCTTTCATATTCGGAATAGGCAGGCCCCATGATGATGGAATGCTTTGCATGCACCGTCTGGATGAAGGTGGAAATCAGCTCCGTAGAGCCATTGCCTACGACGATGTGGGAGGGGTCTGCGCCGGTATAGGTGCCGATTGCCTGCTTGAGTGCCTTATATTTTTTATCGGGATAGGTGCAGATGAGGTGCAGATTTTCCTTCAGCGCGTCCTCTGCCCTTTTGGGAAAGCCAAGGGGGTTGATATTGCCGCTGAAATCAATGATTTCTTCCTTGGGGATGCCGTAGGTTCTCTGGATGGCATCCAGATCGCCGCCGTGTGCGTGTGTCAATACTGTCATGATTGTATTACCTTCTTTCAAGAATCAATGTTTTTATTTATCAGAAAAGCTCGTCCATTTTCTCTAATTCAATCATTTTCGGGCTTTGCTCTGTTACACGGGGATACATCAGATAGGGATTGCCCTTGCCCTTTTCCAGAATTTCCAGCTTGAGGTAAGCGGCTCTGCTATGGGTGGGGTAAAGAAGCAGCGTTGTGCCGACGGAAAGGGGCAGCTCCTGCAGCATTTTTCCGTTTGCCTTATTTAAGGAACGCTTGGAGCCATTCGCGGAATATTCCAGAGGGAAGCCGTTTCGATCGGGGACGGAGAGGAGATAATCTGCCATATCCTCCAGCGCAAATGCGCCGCAGAGATCTCTGCAAAGGACGTTGACATCCATATACTGCCCAACCTCGATAATCTTCCACAAATCCGCATCCCCACTCTGGGAGATTTTCAGGGAAAGCACATCGGGGACAACCTCTGTGAGGAAAAGCAGCTCCTGCTCCTGCGCTTCTGCCTCCTGCAGCACCGCCGCCTGCAGCTGCTCATAGGGCATGGTCTGCGGCATCTGCTGCTTATCGACATCAATGATATCGGGATCTGCGAAAAGTTCCTTTCCCAAGGCGGTCAGGCTATAATAGGTCGGGGGTGTGAACAGCTCTGCGCCGACATTATGCTCCATCAGAATGAGAGAGGCAAGCGTATTCACCAAGGGATAGAACTGCATGGGAGTGAAGGCAATCGGACGGATGAAGCGGAAAAAGACGCTCATGGGGGTCAGGAACCACTTATCCAGCATGATGCCCGTAAAGAGGAAGGAGGAAACAATGGAGCGTTCCTCTGCGTTCAGCTTTTCGGGCGGCGTGCGCCAGATTTCTTCGATATCCACATCTACCCGTTTATAGAAATCTATAAAAATGCGGTCAACCTCCTGATTGCTTTCCAGTAAATGATAGAAAAAATCGGGGGGAGCTATGCCGTCCTCCAAATCCATGGCTTCAATGAAGCGCTCGGATGCAAGCGTGCAGGCGGATTCCCCCAGCTGAAAGAGGATATCGGCTGTGGGCTGTGCGAAAAAGGCATCACACTCCGAGGCAGGCTGTACCCTCTGGGTATGAATGGAGGGCATGGGAACCAGAAGCCCATGCAGCCACGCCAGACGGGTGAGATATTCCAGATAAAACTCTGCACGGAGACTTAGCTGTGCCAGAATTTCCTTTTTTTCTTCTTCTAAAAGCATCCCGTTTTCATCAGTTGCGCGATCGGGCGTGCAATAGCCGATGAGTGCCTGCAAATCCGCCACGAGGGGGTGCTTCTGGGTGGAATAGGTCATGAGGGAGAAGTGATATTCGGAGGTGAACTCCAAATCGGACTGCTCCTCCGCCGCTTTGGTATTCATAATATACGCATATTCGATTTTTGCATCGGAATCCCTTTGCAAATCCAATGCAAAGAGATTGGCAGGGGAAAGGATGGTTTCCTGCGCCAATGCCGCATAATACCACTTGCCGAACACCAGAGGGGCAATTTCAAGCAGGGGGCGGCGACAGGGGGCATCCATTTTCTGCCGCATATTTTCATATCCGTTCAGGAAAAGACCAAGAAGGGGTGCATGCTTTGCCTGCACGGAATTCGTTTGTTTTATCATCTCAAAACTCCTTTGTCTGCGGTTATTTTCGCCGCAAGCATAATCATCTTATTCTAACAGAAAAAAACGGATTTTAAAACCGCAAAGCGAAAAAATTAGTGCTGTTTGAGAGAATTTGACGGAAAAGCTGACAAAAATAAATGAAAAAAGACGATTTTTTTTCAAACAACGGAAAAAATTCATCTGGGAAGGACATTTTTTTAGATTTGTACTTGTCAAGCAACAGAATTTATGATATAGTCCTTATGTCAAAAACAAATGTTTTTAAAACAAAAACAGGAGGAAAACGCAGTGAAGGAAGATAAGAATTATTATATCGTAGATAAAGCCGTACTGCCCGAAATTTTTTTGAAGGTGATGGATGTCAAAAATCTTTTGGAAAGCAAGAAGGAAAAAACGGTACAGGATGCGGTGAACCGTGTAGGCATCAGCCGCAGTGCGTTCTATAAATATCGGGATGCGGTACATCCTCTTTACGAAAACACGAGAGGAAAGACCGTAACCATTTCCATGAACCTGGACCATACGAGAGGACTTCTGTCCTCTGTTTTAAACAGCATTGCATCCGAAGGGGCAAGTATTCTGACGATTAACCAGACCATCCCCATCAACAATATTGCGAACGTTACCGTAACGATTGAAACGAATGAAATGCAGGGCGAGCTGGGCAGATTGATGACACGCATTGAGGGTCTGGCAGGGGTACAGTCCCTGCGAATCGTTGCAAGGGAATGATTGCGGGGGAACAAAAAGTAAGGCGGAAGCAGAAAAAGAAAGAAAAAATCAATAAGAAATACTTCGTGTAATAGGAGGGAATGAAAACATGATTCATATTCAGATTCCGGCGACATCCGCAAACATGGGTCCCGGTTTTGACAGCATCGGCGTAGCAGTGCAGCTTTATAACCACATTTGGGTGGAGGAGCAGACAGACGGCTTAACGATCGAGGTAAGGCGGAAGCAGGAGCTTGAGGTTCCCACCGATGAAACGAATCTAATCTATCAGACGATGAAATTTTTCTATGAGAAGAAGGAACTGCCTATGCCGGGGATTCACCTGATTCAGGAGGACTACATCCCCATGGTGCGAGGGCTTGGCAGCAGTGCGGCGTGCATTGTCGGGGGGCTTCTGGCGGCAAACGAGCTGGCAGGCAGACCCTGCACCAGAGACGAGCTGGCACAGATGGCGGCTATGCTGGAGGGACATCCGGATAATTCCAACCCTGCGCTCTTTGGCGGCATGGTGGTCGGCGCACAGAATGAAAAAGAAATGAAATATGTTCGCTTGGAGTTGCCAGAGGATTTGGTTTTTGCTATAATGGTTCCTGATTTTCCTGTATCTACCGCTGCCTCCAGAGGAGTTCTGCCCGACAGCTACACAAGGAAGGATGTTGTATTCAACGCATCCCGTGCGGCGCTTCTGGTGGCATCTGTAATGACGGGAAATTATGAAAATTTCGATATGGCCATGCAGGACAAGGTGCATCAGCCCTACAGGGCGCAGCTGATTGACGGCATGGAGGAAATTTTTCGGCATGCCAAGGATTTTGGCGCGGTTGCCAGCTATTTGAGCGGTGCAGGCTCTACCCTGATGGCAATGGTGACAAAGGAGAAGGCAGAGAGATTCGAAAGAGAAATGTCTGCATACCTGGGCACCCTTCCGCATAACTGGAAGCTGCAGCTTTTGCAGGCGGACAGAGTGGGCGCAAGGGTGGAGAGAGAGTAATTCCGCCAAGGAAAGTTGGACAAGAGTACAGGAGGAAAAAGACGATGTTGATTGTGCAGAAATCCGGCGGCAGTTCCGTCGCAAATGCCGAAAGAGTGTTTAATGTTGCAAAGCGCATCATGCGTACAAGAATGGAAGGGAATGACGTTGTGGTTGTATTGTCCGCACAGGGCAAGACAACAGACGGCCTGATTGCGAAGGCAAAGGAAATCAACGCCAAGCCCAGCCGCAGAGAAATGGATATGCTGCTTTCTACAGGGGAACAGCAGTCTGTTGCGCTGATGGCAATGGCAATCAGTGCGATTGGCGGCAGAGCGGTTTCTCTGAACGCGGCACAGGTTGGGATTGAAACCACAAATACATACAGCAATGCGCGCATCCGCCATATCAATACAGAGCGGATCGAAAACGAGCTGGATGAAGGCAGTATCGTATTGGTGACAGGGTTCCAGGGGGTAAATGCCATTGGCGATACCACCACACTGGGGCGCGGCGGTTCCGATACCTCCGCGGTTGCTCTGGCGGCGGCCCTCAATGCAGATATGTGTGAAATTTATACAGACGTAGAGGGTGTTTACACGGCAGATCCCCGTGTGGTGCCGGATGCGGTAAAATTAGATGAAATCAGCTACGATGAAATGCTGGAGCTGGCATCTTTGGGTGCAAAGGTGCTGCACAGCCGTTCTGTTGAGGTGGCGAAAAAATACAATGTAAAATTGGTTGTACGTTCCAGCATGTCCGAAGCGGAAGGTACAGAGGTGAAGGAGGACGTTAAGATGGAAAGAATGCTGGTTAGCGGCGTTGCAGCAGATAAGAAAGTATCCCGTATCTCTATCATGGGTATCAATGATGAACCCGGTAAGGCATTTGAGGTATTCTCTTTGATGGCAAAGGAAAAGGTAAGCGTAGATATTATTTTGCAGTCCACAGGTGCAGACGGCAAGCAGAATATTTCCTTTACCATTGGCGAGGATGATCTGGATATTGCGCTGAAGGCTCTGGAAAAGAATAAGGAACGCCTGACAGCGAGAGAAATCGTGCATGACGAAAACACAGCGAAGCTTTCTATCGTTGGCGCAGGCATGGCAACCAACCCCGGCGTTGCGGCAATGTTCTTTGAAGCAATGTATGACGCAGGGGTAAATATTCAGATGATTTCCACATCCGAAATCAAAATCACTGTGCTGATTGCGAAGGATGACGTAGATGCGGCTATGGTTGCGGTACATGATAAATTCAAGATGGCATCCGTAAACATGAGAAAGGCAGCGGATACGGAGGAATAAGTTTTAAGTCGAAAGCTGACACCTGTGCGTGTCAGCTTTTTTGATAGAATTTTTCTGAAAAAGGAAGGAGGAGGTGCCATGAAACGAAGCGAAAGGCTTTCAGCGAAGGACAGAAGGCTGCTCAAGGAAACGCTGAAGGAACTGAACAGACAGGGGCGGCTACAGGAGGAAAAGCTGGCGAAGCAGCATGGCAGCACCTCGGTTTATCAGCACAGCATCAATGTGGCATACCTGAGTCTCTGGCTTGCAGGCAGGCTTCCGCTGCGGACAGACCGCAGGGCACTGGTGCGCGGGGCGCTTTTGCATGATTATTTTCTGTATGACTGGCATAAGAAGGATGACGGGCATCGCTGGCATGGATTCCGCCACGGAAAAACAGCGGCGAGAAACGCAAAACGGGACTATCGGCTGAACCGATTGGAGGAATATATCATTGCAAGGCACATGTTTCCGCTGACGGTTCTGCCGCCGAAATCCAAGGAGGGGTGGATGGTCTGTTTGGCGGATAAATGGTGCGCGGCGGAGGAAACGGTGCGCCCGTTTTTCAGAATTTTCAGAAAAAGAGGGAAGCCTCATAAATAAAAAAGAGAGGAAGCATAAAAAAGCGAGATCTTAGGGAAAGCAAGACCTCGTTTTTTTTATTTCTGCAAAAGAAAAAGCCCTTGCAAACGCAAGGGCAAAAAGCGGATGACGGGAATCGAACCCGCCTCTAAAGCTTGGGAAGCTTTCATTCTACCAATGAACTACATCCGCATGGATTTATTTGTTACTAAATCATTATACTCTGAACTGCTGCTGATGTAAAGTCCTAATTTCATATAAATTCTTTTCTTTTTTTGACATTTTTTCGTATACTTTCTTTTTCGTCAGGAGACTTAGTTTTCTTTTGACGGGCATACTAGCAACAGTGATTTTGAAAGGATGCGAGGGATGCGGGATGGAAAAATTTGTGATAACGGGAACAGAAGAAGGGCTGCATGGCAGGGTAAAAATCAGCGGTGCGAAAAATGCGGTTTTGCCGATTCTGGCAGCATGTCTGTTGACAGAGGAGGTCTGCGAGATTCAGAATGTACCGCCACTTGCGGATGTGCGGCACATGGCAGAGCTGCTCACGGAGCTGGGCGCGCGGGTAGAATATGATGCGGCGGCGGAGAAGATGTGCGTGCAGGCGACAGAGCTTACGCATGTGGAAGGGGCATACGAAACGGCAAGAAAGATGCGTGCCTCCTTTCTGGCGGCAGGGGCGTTATTGGCAAGATGCGGTGCGGCAAGGCTGCCCCTGCCCGGCGGGTGTCAGATTGGAAGCAGACCGATTGACCTGCACTTAAAGGGCTTTCATCTGATGGGGGCGAAAAGCAGACAGGCGCATGGGATGGTGGAATTACAGGCGAAGGCACTCAGGGGCAGTGACATTTATCTGGATTTTCCAAGCGTGGGTGCAACGGAGAATATCCTGCTGGCGGCAACACGGGCGAAGGGGATTACAACGATTGAAAATGCGGCGGCAGAGCCGGAAATCTGCGATCTGGCGGATTTTCTGCGGAAGATGGGCGCAGAAATTGAAGGGGACGGCACGGACACGATTACGATTCGGGGCGGAAAGGAGCTGCACGGCGCAGTGCATCGGGTCATTCCCGACCGTATGGAGGCAGGGACATTTTTAGCGGCGGCGGCAATTACGGGCGGTGATATCATTCTGGAAAATGTGCAGGAGGAGCACCTGAAGCCTGTGCTGGCAAAGCTTGCGGAATGCAACATCAAAACGGAGCGGACGGCGGAGGGAATACGGGTCTGGCGAAGGGGCAGGCTCTGCGGTGTGCAGGTAAAGACCATGCCCTTTCCCGGCTTTCCGACCGATATGCAGGCACCCTTTATGAGCCTTTTGGCGGTTGCGAAGGGAACCAGCGTGATGACGGAAACAATTTTTGAAAATCGTTTTTCTCATGTGGGAGAGCTGCAGCGGATGGGGGCGAATATCAAGATTGACAGCCGCAGTGCGGTAATCGAAGGGGTGGAAACGCTGACGGGGGCAAAGGTGCGCGCAACCGACCTGCGCGCGGGTGCGGCACTCATTTTATCCGCATTGGCGGCGAAGGGTGAAACGGAAATCAGTGATATTTATCACATTGAACGAGGCTATGACAGGATTGACGAAAAGCTGCGGCGGCTGGGGGCGGATATCCGCAGGGAGGAGGAATAAATATAATAGGAAGGAACTGCCTTTTATTTACAAAACGTTTACAATTCGTTCATGAGGCGGAAATGCTTTTCTTTTATCCTATATTTTAGTATTATAAAGGGGGAGTTTCTACTCCCTGCTACATAGAGAGTGTTTAGTGAAAGAGTGTTTAGTGAATTTGTTTGGAAGAAGAAAGCGAGTTGTGGTCTATGGATGTGAATAACCAACGAAAGCCTTTATTATATTATTGGCTGATTGCACTGCTGATTATGGGAGTAATCAATATGTTTTTCCTGCCCTTTATGACGAAGAACACCATAGAGCAGGTGAATTATGATGTTTTCCTGACGCAGATGCAGAATAAAAATATCTCACAGGCAGAGGTGAATGAGGATGTCATTTATTTCTATCTGAAGGATGAGGACAAATCGGATAAAGCAGGCACAACAATTTTTTCGGAGAACACCCAGAAGGGATGGATGTATTCTTCTGTTAAGGGCGGCAACACAGCCAATACAGAGTTTGAGTTTCTGACCGGAAATACGATGGCATTTCTGCCGACCGGAAGTGTTCCGTATCAGCAGTTTTTAAACGGAGCCATGCCGTCCCTTGCATCACAGCTTGGAAAACTGGGCTATCAGACAGCAGCTCTTCATCCTTATTATTCAACCGGATGGAACCGGGACAAAGTTTATCAGTATCTTGGCTTTGACAGCGAGTATTTCCGGGATACCGGAGACTTTCCGGATGCAACGTT
>OLGH01003391.1_pt1 | contig 10928 bp, 6 predicted proteins | sample 1604851 | NCBI WGS metagenome assembly OLGH01 (sample SAMEA3888894, study PRJEB22519) | human gut metagenome | biome: human gut; feature: human-associated habitat; material: faeces | place: Denmark | collected 2010
CGGCGGCTTCCTCAAGGACTCCGGCGTGCAGATCAACGAGATGAACTCCGGTTGCATCTGCTGCAGCCTCGTGGGCGACTTTGCCGACGCGCTCAAAAAAGTGCTCGAGCAGTTCCACCCCGACCGCATCCTCATCGAGCCCTCGGGCGTCGGCAAGCTGAGCGACGTCATCCGCGCCGTGCAGGGCGTACAGTCCGACGAGCTGGTACTCAACGGCTTCACGACCGTCGTGGACGCGAACAAGTGCAAGATGTACATGAAGAACTTCGGCGAGTTTTTCAACAACCAGGTCGAGAACGCGAGCGCCATCATCCTCTCGCGCACCGAGGGCATCCGTCCCGAGAAGCTCGACGCCGCCGTGGCGCTGCTGCGCGAGAAGAACCCGACCGCCACGATCGTGACCACGCCGTGGACGGAGCTGGACGGCAAGCAGATCCTCGAGACGATGGAGCGGCGCGACACGCTGTCCGCCGAGCTCGAGCACCTCAAGGCCGAGGCCGCCGAGGAGGACGACGAGGACGAGCACGAGCACCATCACCATCATCACGACGACGATGACGAGCACGAGCACGAATGCTGCTGCGGCCATCATCACCATGACGACGATGAGGATGACGATGACCACGAACATGAGCACGAGCATGAACACGAGCATGAACACGAGCATCATCATGACCACGATGAGCACGACCATGACCACTGCTGCAGCCATGACCATGACCACGATGACCACGATCACGACGAGCATGACCATGACCACTGCTGCGGCCATCACCACCATCACCACCACGCGGACGAGGTGTTCACGAGCTGGGGCACCGAGACGCCGCGCAAATACACCGACGACGAGATCCGCACCGCGCTCGACGCGCTCATCAACGAGCACCGCTACGGCATCGTTCTGCGCGCCAAGGGCATCGTGCCCGCGACCGACGGCGGCTGGATTCACTTTGACTATGTGCCCGGCGAGTCCGATGTCCGCCGCGGCAGCGCACAGGTCACCGGCCGCGTGTGCGTGATCGGGTCGCACCTGGCCGAGGATGCACTGAAGGAGCTGTTCCACATTGGCTGACACGAAACAGCAGGCGCCGGATCTGCCGGTATACCTGTTCACCGGCTTTCTGGAGGCCGGCAAGACGAAATTCATTCAGGAGACGCTCGAGGACGAGCGCTTTCACAAGGGCGAGCGCACGCTGCTGCTGCTGTGTGAAGAGGGCGAGGAGGTCTACGAGCCGGACAAGTTCTGCGCCGGGAACGTCTATGTGCGCAACATCGACGAGGAGTCCGACCTCACGGTCGAGCACCTGAAGGCGCTGCAGGACGAGATCCGCCCCGAGCGCGTGCTCGTGGAGTACAACGGCATGTGGATGCTCGACTCACTCTACGGCAACCTGCCGGAGGGCTGGGCGGTCGCGCAGGAATTCCTGTTTTGCGACGCGACGTCGTTTTTGAGCTACAACGCGAATATGCGCCAGCTCACGGTGGACAAGCTCAAGAGCGCCGAGCTCGTTGTGCTCAACCGCTACAACGACAGCATGGACCGCATGGAGATGCACCGCGTCATCCGCGCCATCTCCCGCCGGTGCGACATCGCGTATGAATACACCGACGGCAAGGTCGTGTACGACGACATTGAAGATCCGCTGCCGTTCGACCTTGACGCCCCGGTCGTCGAGATCGAGGACCGCGACTTCGCCATCTGGTACCGCGACATGTCCGAAGAGCCGAAGAAGTACGACGGCAAGACCATTGAGGTCAAGTGCCGCTGCCTTGTGCGCAAGAACGTGCCGAAGGGCTGCTTTATCGCCGGGCGGCACATCATGACCTGCTGCGTGCAGGACATTCAGTTCGCGGGCATCATCTGTGTGTGGGACCGCGCCGACGAGATCCGCAACGACGAGTGGGCCATCATCACGGCCCGGCTGGACTACAAGTTCCACCGCGCCTACGGCCGCAAGGGCCCTGTGTTCACGGTGCAGTCCGTGCAGGAGGTCGAAAAGCCGGAGGAACCGGTGGCCACGTTCTATTAAACCGCGAAGAAGCCTCGCAGAGTTTGCCGCCCGCAGGCGGCAAAGAAAATGCAATCATTTTTTCCGGCGGCATGTACGGCGGAAAAAATACTTTTCAGGCTGCAAGTGTGGAATTTGTGCGCCATCGGCGCGCAAATTATGCGCGCAGCAGACTGTAAACCTTTTGTCGGAAACCCCGAATGGGGTTTTCGACAAGTGAAAAAAATCAGCCGCCCGGTGGGCGGCTGATTTTTCTTTGCCGAAATTCAGTTCTCGCGGTCCTCGGCCGTGGACAGCAGGACGCGGTCGTTATCAAACGCCTCGCCCGCCTTGGCGGCGAAGGCGTCGAGCAGGCCCTGCACGGTCATGTCCGCGCGCTCCGGGCCGGAGACATCGAGCACGATGCGGCCGGCGTCCATCATGAGTGTGCGCGTGCCGAGCTCGAGCGCCTGGTGCATATTGTGCGTGATCATGAGGCAGGAGATGCTGCGCTCCGACACGACGCTGCGCGTGAGTGCGAGCACCTTATCGGCCGTGACGGGGTCGAGCGCGGCGGTGTGCTCGTCGAGCAGCAGCAGCTCGGGCGTGACCATGGTGGCCATGAGCAGCGTCAGCGCCTGGCGCTGGCCGCCGGAGAGCAGGCCGACGGGCGTGTTCATGCGGTCCTCCAGCCCCATGTCGAGCTGGGCAAGCGCGTCACGGAAAAAGTCGCGGTCGCGGCGTGTCACGCGGCGGAAGGACTTATGCTTTTCCGGCGAGCGGAGGTAGGCCACGGCGAGGTTTTCCTCGATGGTCATGTGCGGCGCAGTGCCCTTGAGCGGATCCTGGAACAGGTGGCCGATGCGGCGGCTGCGCTTGTGCGACGGCAGGAACGTAATGTCCCGCCCGTCGAGCGTGATCGTGCCGGCGTCGACGTAAAACACACCGGCGATGGCATTGAAGAGCGTGCTCTTGCCGGCGCCGTTCGAGCCGACGATGGTGGCAAACTCCCCGTCGGCCAGCCGGAGCGAGAGGTCGGACAGGGCGCGCTTCTCGTTGACGGTGCCGGCGTTGAACGTCTTGGAAATATGGGAAACTTCAAGCATCGGTCTCGTCCCCCTTTCCGGACAGGGCGCGCAGCTTGCGGGCGTTGGACTTGATCTTCGCCAGATGGACGTAGTCCTTCATGTTCGGCGCGGCGATGGCGACGGCCACGATGACGGCGGACACGAGCTTGAAATACTCGGCCGAGATGTTCAGCCGCAGCGCCAGCGCGATGATGAAGCGGTAGACGATGCTGCCGAGCACGACGCAGACGACGCGCTTGCCCACGCTGCCGCGGCGGCCGGCAAAGACCTCGCCGATGATGAGGCTCGCCAGCGCGATCGTGACCATGCCGGTGCCGAGGTTGATGTCGCAAAACTTGTTGTATTCCCCGATCAGGCAGCCGGACAGCGCCGTGAGGGCGTTGGCCAGGCACAGGCCGATCGTGATGGTGGCTTTCGGATTGATGGAGGAAGCGCTGACCATGTCGAGACTGTCGCCCGTGGCGCGGATGGACAGGCCGAGGGACGTGCCGAAAAAGCGGATGAGCACGAGCACGATCACGGCCGCGATGAGCGCGAGCAGGATCAGCCGGCTCCACTGCCCGCCGACAAGGCCCTTGAAGAGCGAAAACACCGTGTCGACCCCGGTGATGGACACGTTGGACGAAAAGCCCATGACCGCGAGGTTGATCGTGTAGAGGCCGGTGTTCGAGATGATGCCGGCGAGGATGCTCTCAACGCCGAGGCGCGTCTGCAAAAAGGCCGTGATGTAGCCCGAGAGCATGCCCGCCGCCATGGCCGCGAACAGCGCGAGGATCGGGTGGCCGGCGATGGTGAGCATGGCGCCCACGGCGCAGCCGAGCGTGAAGCACCCGTCCGTGGACAGGTCGGCGATATTCAGGATGGAAAAGCTGATGAACAGCGCCAGCGCGACGAGGCCGTAAATGAGGCCGACCTCGAGCGCCGTCTGCAAAACGGTCAGCATGGAACTCCCTCCTTCGGGATGTCAGATCAATCAGTTGAAATTCTGCTGCGTGGTCGTCTCGAGCACGGAGCTGCACTTGCCGTCGAACGCCTGCTTGACAGCCGCGAGGTCGTAGCCGAGGGCGGCACAGCTTTCGGTGTTGATCATGGCGATGCCGTTATCGAACGTGGTCACGGGCAGCGTGGCGGGGTCTTTGCCGTCAACGAGCACCTGCACGACCATGTCGGCCGTGATCGTGCCGAGCTTGGTGTAATCCACACCGTAGCCGACGAACGCGCCGTTGAGGGCGAAGGAGTCCGCGCCGCAGTACTGCGGGATCTTGGCATTGAGGAACTTCTCGTAGATGGCGAGCTCGGCGGTCATGATGGTGTTGTCGGTCGGGGTAAAGACGGCGTCGACCTTCTCGGCGATGAGCGCATCGACGGCAGAGGTGACTTCATCGGTGGTGGTGCCGGTCTTTTCCACGCAGCGGATGCCCTTGCCCTCGAGGTAGGACTTCGCGTCCTCGATCGGCTGCTTGGAGGAATCCTCGCTCTTGGAGTAGAGCAGGCCAACGGTCTTGGTGTCCGGGTTCTGGGCGAGCATCAGGTCGAGCAGACCCTTGGTGTTGAGCGCGTCGCTCGTGCCGGTGATGCGGCCGCCGGGCGCGTCGAGCGAATCAACAATGCCGGCGCCGACGGGGTCAGACACGGCGGAGAAAACGATGGGGATCTCGGTGTCCTCGGTAGCGGACTGCATGATCTTCACGGCCGGCGTTGCGATCGGGACGATGAGGTCCACGCCCTTGCTGACGAGCTCGGCGCCGATCTGGTTGAGCGTCGTGCCGTCGGCCTGGCCGTTGTAGAGCGTGTAGTCGAACTTCACGCCCAGCTCCGTGGCCTTCGCGTCGAGCTCGGCCTCGATGGCCGCCTCGATCTGGTTGAGGGACGCATCGTCCACAAACTGCACGATGCCGACCTTATAGGTCTTGCCATCGGCCTTGTTGTCCTCGGTCTTGCTGCCGCAGGCGGACAGGCCCATGAGCGCGGTGACGGCGAGCACGCCGCCGACGATCTTCTGGAAAGTCTGATTCATAGTATATTCTCCTTCTATATTGAAAGCGGTTGGTTTTGAACTGTTCGGATACGGTCTGACGCGGCAAAAATTCTCCGGCCGCCACGCCATCGTCTGGTTTTGCGGGTCATCTGCATCCCTCCTGCGGTAATTTGAGCAATAAAAAAAGCCTCGTCCACGAAACGGTTCCTTCCGTTTCATGGGACAAGACTGTAACTCCTGCGGTGCCACCCATATTGGCGCTCATGCGCCCACTTTGCACGTACGATCATACGCTCCGCCGGATAACGGCCGCGGCCACCGTCGCCCCTCATGCTGCTGCAATCGGTTTGCCCTCACGAGTCCATTCGCCACCCGTCCGCTGCAGCGCTTCCACCGTCCGCTGCTCTCTGAAAGCTTCGTGAATGGGTACTCCTCTCGGTCATCGGTTTCTCGATGGTGTTACTCTACCACTTCCCGCGCCGGATTGCAAGCCCCATTTTCACGAATCTGCACCCGTTTTTCGGGAAATCTTTTGCGCATTGCGCACAAACGTCCCTGACCGGCGGTCAGGGACGTTTGCGTGTGTCAAACTCTGCGAGGCTGTTGGGGCTGTCAGCTGCCGCAGCGTTAATTTCCGGTGTAGACGAAAGCGTTCGGCAGCGTGCGCCCGGCGGTGAGCGCGGGGTTGGAGCTGCGCATGATGTACTTGCCCTTGTACCAGATCATGGCGCTGGTGCCGCCGTCGAGGTTCATGGCCTGCATGCAGTCGTGCTTGGTCATGATGGCCGCGCAGTCCGGCACGCTGATGCCGACCGACGTCGTGAGCCGGCCCTCAACGAGCAGGGCGATGATCTCGCCGTACTTCGACTGGCCGAGGCAGGCACGCGGCTGCAGGTCGGAGAAGCCGCTGCGGGCGTTGACGACCGTCTCCCCGTCGATGATCATGGCGGGCGAGAACTCGACCGCGTCCGTCGTGTCGGGCGAGACCGAGGAATCGCTGTCGCGGATGTAGATGCGGTTGTCCTTATGCAGCTCGAGACGCTTGTAGCCATAGCCCATATGGCTGCCGTAGGACTTGCCGTTGCACATGGCGTAGCCCGCGAGGGTACCGCCGTTGCCGGTGCCGCCCGGGTCGATGAAGCCCGAGCCGGTCATGCCGATGACGCCGCCGTGGGCCTCGGCGATCTTGCCGCAGACCTGGCCGACGCTTCCGAGCGTGGACGCGGCCTGCAGACTCAGGCGCGACGGGTCTTTCATAATAACGAGCACGCCGCGGTAAGTGCTGCCTTTCACGCGCGCGATGAGGATCTTGTTGCGCGCGTCGATCGCAAGCACCTGCTCGCCCTGGATGGTGCGGATGCTGGTGCCGTCAGCCGTGAGGGCGGACTTGTCGATGTTGATGCGGCTCCAGCCGGCGGCGAGGGCGTCGGGATGCTCCTTGACATACGCCTGCATGCTCGGCACATTGACCTCCCAGAAGAGGTTGTAAAACGCGATCTCTTCCTTGCTCATGCCCTCGGTGTTCGTGAGCGTCGGGTTGCGGGACTCGCTCTCTCCCTCGTCCCACTCACTGTTGACGCCGATCTGCGCCTCTCGCGCGGCCTCCATTTCGGCGACGACCTTGTCGATGACGCTGCGCGGTATGAAAGCCGTTGCCAGCCACTGGTGGCTGAGCGTGTTCATAGCCGTCTGGATATAGGCTGTGCGCCACTTGGCGATGAACGGAATGTCAGAATAGACCGCCGTCAGATACAGCCCGGCGAGAATGGCCAGCACGAGAAAGAGAATGAGCAGCCTGCGGCCGACGCTTTTTTTCTTCTTCGGCTTTTTGGCTTTTTTGGCCTTGCGGCCGTGCTTGCCGGTCTGCGGCTGTGCGGCTGGCTGTGCCCGGCGGGCGTTCGGCGCGCTGCGGCGCGGCTGCGCGGCGGCATCCTCTGTCCACATACCAGCGTCCTGCGGCTGCCGCTGGGCAGGTCTTTGCGCGGGACGCTGTTGTGCGGGACGCTGCTGAACAGGGCGCTGCTGCGCGGGTCTCTGCTGCGCGGGTCTCTGCTGCGTGGGACGCTGCTGGGCAGGACGCTGCTGGGCCGGTCGCTGCTGAGCGGGGCGCTGCTGAGCGGGGCGCTGCTGAGCGGGGCGCTGCTGCATGTTATCGGTAGCCGGCCGCTGGGTACCCGTTGGACGCGGCGGCGAGGAAAACAGCTTCAAGGGGCAATTCCTCCTTTATGTGCGGGAGATTACGAAGGGCTTGACGGCCGGGCGCGGAAAATGTTCCGCACGCCGCGGGAAAAACGGGAAGGCCCGCCGAGCGAGCCTTCCCGGAAACGTGCAGGGGTGCGGCCGCTCAGCAAAGCTGCGCGCCGGCGGGCACGCTGTCATCGAGCATGAGCAGGTTGAGCTTGCCGTCCTTCTCGGCCGAGAGGAGCATGCCGTTGGAGGCCATGCCCATCATCTTGCGCGGCGGCAGGTTCAGGATGGCGACGACCGTCTTGCCCACGAGCTCCTCGGGGCGGTAGTACTTGGCGATGCCGGAGAGGATCTGCCGGTCGGTGCCGCTGCCGTCGTCGAGCGTGAAGCACAGGAGCTTGTCGGACTTTTTCACCGGCTCGCACTTGAGGACCTTGCACACGCGCATGTCGCACTTGGAAAAGTCGTCAATCGTCACATCCGGCAGCACAGGCGCAGACTTGGGCGCGGCGGCCGCTTCCTTCGCGGCCTTGAGTGCCTCGAGCTCGGCGAGTTCCTTGGCCATGTCGATGCGCGGGAAGAGCGTCTCGCCCTTGTGCACCGTGACGTCCGCGGGCAGCACGCCCCAGACGGCAGCATTGTCCCACGTGGTCTGCTCCGCCGCGGCGCCGATCTGCGCGAAGGCTTTCGCGCAGCTGTCGGGCATGAAGGGCAGCAGCAGCGTGACGGTGATGCGCAGCGTCTCGAGCAGGTTATACAGCACCGTGGCCAGGCGCGCGCGCTTGCTCTCGTCCTTGGCGAGGACCCAGGGCGCCGTCTCGTCAATATACTTGTTGGCGCGGGAAATGACCTTGAACACCTCGATGAGCGCCTGCTGGGTGCCGAAATTGTCCATATAGCCGGCATACGTCTCGCGCAGAGAGGATGCCATGGCGATGAGCTCGTCATCGAGCGCATCGTGCTCGCGCTCGGCCGGGAGCGTGCCGCCGAAGTACTTGATGACCATGGCGACGGTGCGGCTCAGGAGGTTGCCGAGGTCGTTGGCAAGATCGGTGTTGATGCGGGAGATGAGCAGCTCGTTGGAGAAGTTGCCGTCGCTGCCGAGCGGGAACTCGCGCAGCAGGTAGTAGCGCAGCGCGTCCACACCGTAGCGCTCGGCGAGCACGACGGGGTCGACGACGTTGCCCTTCGACTTCGACATCTTGCCGCCGCCGAGCAGCAGCCAGCCGTGGCCAAAGACCTTCTTCGGCAGGGGCATGCCCATGCTCATGAGCATAGCCGGCCAGATGATGGAGTGGAAGCGCACGATCTCCTTGCCGACCATGTGCACGTCGGCGGGCCAGAACTTCTCGTAATCGTCGTACTTGTCGTTCAGGAAGCCGAGGGCCGTGCAGTAGTTGAACAGCGCGTCGACCCAGACGTAGACGACGTGGCCGGGGTCAAAATCGACCGGGATGCCCCACGTGAAGCTCGTGCGCGACACGCACAGATCTTCCAGGCCGGGGTCGATGAAGTTTTTGATCATCTCGTTGACGCGGCTGGCAGGCTCGAGGAACGTGCCGCTGAGCAGCAGCTCGCGCACGGGCTCGGCATACTTCGACAGGCGGAAGAAGTACGCCTCCTCCTCGGCATAGTGCACCTCGCGGCCGCAGTCCGGGCACTTGCCGTCGACGAGCTGGCTCTCGGTCCAGAAGCTCTCGCACGGCGTGCAGTACATGCCGGAATACTTGCCCTTATAGATATCGCCCTTGTCGTACATCTTCTTGAAGATGCGCTGCACGGCCTCGACATGATAATCGTCCGTCGTGCGGATGAAGCGGTCGTTGGAGATGTTCATCAGCTTCCACAGCGCGCGCACGCCGCCGGGGCCTTCGACGATGTTGTCCACGAACTGCTTGGGCGTGACGCCGGCAGCCTCGGCCTTCTCCTCGATCTTCTGGCCGTGCTCGTCCGTGCCGGTCAGGAACATGACGTCATAGCCGCACATGCGCTTGTAGCGCGCGATCGCATCGGTCGCAACCGTGCAGTAGGTGTGGCCGATGTGCAGTTTGTCCGAAGGGTAATAGATTGGGGTCGTGATATAAAACTTTCCTTTGCTCATACTGCATTCTCCTCTGTATTAGTCTTCACCGGCGTCACCGGGGTCGTAGACGGACGGATAGGGCGTCGGCTGCGGCTGCGGCGTGGGGGTGGGCGTCGGCTTCGGCGCGGTGCTGGGGGTGGGCGTCGGCTTCGGCGTGGTGTCGTGCGAATGGTAGGTGCTGTTGGCCTCGAGCGTATGGCTGATCTGGTTGCCGTCCTTATCGTAGACCGTGCGGTAGGTCGTGGCGCGCAGGCCCTCGGACGTGTAGCTCATCTTGACATAGCTGCCGTCCACATCCGTGCCCCAGATCTCGACCGTGACGCTGCCGTTTTGGACATACGCCTTGATCTCGATCGGATAGTCGCGGTTGTTCGTAAATTTGAACTCCGGCCCGCCCCAGCTGACCGCGGCGTCCATGCCGGGCTCGATATAGGCCACGGGGAAGTAGTGGCAGGTGCGGGTGTTGATCTTGAGGTTGGAGACCATGGCACAGTAGTACAGCGTGGACGACACCTGGCAGATGCCGCCGCCGACCTCCTGCACGACCTGGCCGCCGGAGTAAGCCCCGGCTTCCTTGAAGCCGTTGGCCTTTGTGCGCTGGCCGAGCACGTCGTTATAAGAAAACGTCTGGCCGGGCTGGAGAATCACGCCGTTGATCTTCTCGGCGGCGAGCCTGACGTTCGTGATGCGGTTGCTGCTGCTGCCGGAGAGGGAAGTGGTCTTGGTGGCGAGCTTGTCGGCCAGCAGATGCTTTTGCAGGCGCTCCTGCGTCATCTCCGGCTGCGTGAGCGTGGCCGGGATGGTGACGGTGTCGCCGGTAGAGGCCGCGTCCCACAGGGGCTGCGCCTCGGCCACGTCAAACGCGATGCCGACCTTGCTCTCCGTGGCGGATTTGGTCTCGGGGTCGTAGCCCGCGTTGACCGGGTCGCCGCAGATGGCATCGTGCAGCTCCTGCAGCGTCATCTTATCGTCGCCCTTCATGTCGACCGGGTAGGCCGACGTGCCGAACTTGCCGCTGCGAATGTCGCTGAGCATCCGCTCGGCGACGGCGGCGGGGTCGAGCGTGATCATGCTCGCGCCCTTGACGACGCGGATGGTGCTGTGCTCCTCGTCGATCTCGACACTGCCGCCCGAGAGCTTGACATTGATCTCGGCGGCCTCGCGCTCGATGCGTGTGCGCAGGGCGTCGGTGTCCATGTCGGCGAGGTGATCGGCTGCCACATCGTGCCCCTTGAGCGCGCAGCGCAGCCACGTGAAGAAGTTTGTGAACGCATTTCCGCTGCGTCCGTAGGCGTAGGCTGCCTCGGCTGCGGTGTCGGGCGTCGCCTCAAAGCCGATCTCCGTCGCGGTGACGGTGATGGTCCGGTCGCCCGGGAAGGTCATCGTGAGCACCGGCGCGCTCGTATCGTCCCAACCGGCGGCGCGGATGGCCTCTGCCGCCTCGATCTGCGTCATGCCGCCGACGTCGGTGCCGCAGACGGAGACGTTCGGGAAGATGGCATCCTTTTTCGCCACGAGTACCATGCCGACGGCGCCGGCCGCGATGATGACGGCCAGCACGATGAGTGCAGCGCGCAGGGCGATCTTACCGCCGCGGCCGCGGG
>OLGH01003397.1_pt1 | contig 10914 bp, 10 predicted proteins | sample 1604851 | NCBI WGS metagenome assembly OLGH01 (sample SAMEA3888894, study PRJEB22519) | human gut metagenome | biome: human gut; feature: human-associated habitat; material: faeces | place: Denmark | collected 2010
TGGCAGTCAACATGATCGACCTGGTCCGCAAGAACGGCGACAAGATCGACCTGAAGAAGCTGAGCAAAGAGCTGGGCTGCCAGGCCGTCGAGATCAGCGCACTGAAGGGCGAGGGCACCGAAGCGGCCGCCAAGGCTGCCATTGCCGCTGCGAAGGCAGGCAAGGCCTCCGAGGAGCTGCCTCATGTCTTCACCGGCAGCGTGGAGCACGCCATCGCACACATCGAGGAGTCCATTCAGGGCAAGGTCGATGACCACTTCCTGCGCTGGTACGCCGTCAAGCTGTTTGAGCGCGACGACAAGGTCCAGGACGAGTTGAAGCTCGACAAGAGCCTGCTGGCTCACATTGATGACCACATCAAGGATTGCGAGAACGAGATGGACGATGACGCCGAGAGCATCATCACCAACCAGCGCTATGCCTATATCAACACCGTGGTCGAAAAGGCCGTCAAGAAGAAGGCCCGCGTGGAGCACCTGACCGTTTCCGATAAGATCGACCAGATCGTGACCAACCGTGTTCTGGCGCTGCCCATCTTCGCACTGGTCATGTTCCTGATGTACTCCCTGTCCATGGGCACCTCCATCGCGGATGGCGGCTGGTCCATTGGCACCTTTGCAACCGACTGGACCAACGATGTTCTGTTCGGTGAGATCGTGCCGGATGCGCTGGGCGGCTTTTTGGAGGGCATCGGCGTGGCAGGCTGGCTGTACGGCCTGATCATGGACGGCATCGTTGCCGGTGTCGGCGCAGTTCTGGGCTTCGTTCCCCAGATGCTGGTGCTGTTCTTCCTGCTGTCCATCCTGGAGGATGTCGGTTATATGTCCCGCGTCGCCTTCATTATGGACCGTATCTTCCGCAAGTTCGGCCTGTCCGGTAAGAGCTTCATCCCCGTGCTGGTCGGCACCGGCTGCGGCGTGCCCGGTGTTATGGCTTCCCGTACCATCGAGAACGAGCGTGACCGCCGCATGACCATCATGACCACCTGCTTCATCCCCTGCGGCGCTAAGATGCCCATCATCGGCCTGATCGCAGGTGCGGTATTCGGCGGTTCTTCTCTGGTGGCTGTCTCCGCTTACTTCATCGGCATGGCTGCCATCATCTGCTCTGGCATCATCCTGAAGAAGACCAAGCTCTTCGCAGGTGACCCCGCTCCCTTTGTTATGGAGCTGCCCGCATACCACATCCCCGCCTGGGGCAATGTCTTCCGTGCTACCTGGGAGCGCGGCTGGTCCTTCATCAAGCGTGCAGGCTCCGTCATTCTGGCTGCTACCGTCGTCCTGTGGTTCCTGCAGGGCTTCGGCTTCGAGAACGGCGCCTTCGGCATGGTGGAGGATCAGGACAACTCCGTGCTGGCGGCTATCGCAACCAAAGTCGCTTGGATCTTCGCTCCTCTGGGCTTCGGCAACTGGAAGGCTACCGTCGCTTCTGTCTCCGGCCTGATCGCAAAGGAGAACGTCGTTGGCACCTTCGGCGTCCTGTACCACTTCGGCGGCGAGGAGCTGTCTGAGAACGGCGACGAGATCTGGAGCCTCGTTGCTGCTGATTACACCGCTCTGAGCGCTTATGCATTCATGATCTTCAACCTGCTGTGCGCTCCCTGCTTCGCTGCCATGGGCGCTATCAAGCGTGAGATGAACAACGGCAAGTGGACCGCCATCGCCATCGGCTATATGTGCGCACTGGCCTACTGCTCTGCTCTGGTCGTGTACCAGCTGGGCGGCCTCATCACCGGCGAGCTGAGCTTCAACTTCTTCACCATCGTGGCTGCTGTCATCCTGGTGGCCTTCATCTACCTGATGGTCCGTCCCAACAAGTATGTGAACGACAACGAGGTCAAGATCGACGTTTCCAAGATCAAGTAAAAACTTCTCAAAACGCGCTGAAAGGAGTGCATTGTTATGATGGAGTTTCTGGCTGCTAATTTTAATCTGCCGACGATCATCGTCGGAGCCATCGTGTTTGGCGGTGTAGGCTGGATCACCTGGCACTCTCATAAGCATGGCGGCTGCAGTGGATGCAGCGGCGGCTGTGACAGCGGTTGCAGTGGAAACTGCAGCAGCTGCGGCGGTGGCTGCCACTGAGCGATCGCGTAGGAGAAGGGGGCGCGGGTCAAGGCTTTGGCCCGCGCCCCTTTTGTAAACCAAAAGTTCGTGTGATATAACGAAAAGAGAGTGATACGAGATGGAACTGACGCCAGCACACCTGCGGTACCTGCTCGCGATCTATGAGGTCTCGCAGACCCATCTTGACATCAGCTCCCGCAGCATCGCCGAGAAGCTGGGCGTGACCAAACCCTCGGTGGTGCGGGTGATGAACCTGCTGATGGAGCGGGGGATGATCGTCAAGGAGTATTACGGCAAGATCTACCTCACCGACCGGGGCATCTTCGTGGCCCGGGAGGTCAAAAAGCAGCTGGACGAAGTGCTCGCGCACTTCCCACCGGTGGAGGAAGCGCTGACCGATGAGGAGCGGTTCACCGCCGCCCTCGCCCTGACGGCGGCCCTGCCGGAACGGGTGTTCACCGGCCGGTACGACCAGCTGATGGGCGCAGAGAAAGCGCCTCCTGCCGCAGGCTGATGCCTTGAAAGGCAAAAGAACCGGACTCCGCGGAGTCCGGTTCTTTTCGTATGCGGGTCCTCAGACCAGATAGCCCTCGAAGCAGTGGAGGTCTTCGGTCTTGACGATGCCTTCGAGGTAGAGGCCGTCTTCGCGGTACTCCTCGAGCTGGACGCTGCCGCGCTCCCGTATGGGGGCGGCGAGGCCCAGCTTATCGTAGGGCAGGAGAACGCGGATGGTGTGGACGCGGTCGCTGAGGGTCTCGTCCAGCTTGGCCAGCAGCTTGTCGAGGCCGTAGCCGGTCTTGGCGCTGGTGAGCAGGATGTCGGGGTCGAAGCTCAGCGCGCCGGGCTTGTCGCACTTGTTGTAGACGGTCAGGCGGGGAATATCGGCGCAGTCGAGGCCGTCCAACACTTCGTCGGTGACGGCCAGCTGCTCTTCCCGCTGCTCATCGCCGGCGTCAGCCACCCGCACGATGACGTCCGACCATGCGGCCTCTTCCAGCGTGGACTTGAATGCTTCCACCAGATTGTGGGGCAGACGGGAGACGAAGCCAACGGTGTCCACCAGCAGCACGGCCATGCCGCTGGGCAGGACGAGCTTCCGGCTGGTGGGGTCGAGGGTGGCAAAGAGCATATCGGCCTCGGTGACGCTGGGGCCGCAGAGGGCGTTCATCAGGCTGGATTTGCCCACATTGGTGTAGCCCACGAGGCTGACCACCGGCATTCCGGTCTTGGCGCGGGCTTTCCGGCTCTCGCCCCGGCGCTTTTCCATCTCGGCCAGTTTCTCAGCCAGTGCGTCGATGCGGGCGTGGACGTGGCGGCGGTCAAGCTCAAGCTTCGTTTCACCGGCACCACGGCGGGCGCCGCCGCCGCCGCCACCGCCGCCGCCCTGACGGCTCAGGCTTTCGCCCATGCCCTGCAGGCGGGGCAGACGGTAGCGCAGAAGCGCCAGCTCGGTCTGCAGCTTGCCTTCGTTGGTCACGGCGCGACTGCGGAAGATCTCGAGGATGAGCATGGTGCGGTCGATGACTTCGAGGCCGCCGAGGGCCGTGGAGATGTTGCGGATCTGGCTGCCGGTCAGCTCACCGTCGAAGACCGCGCACTCGGCCCCCAGCTCTGCTGCGGCCGCAGCGGCTTCTTCCAGCTTGCCGCTGCCCAGCACGATGCCGGTCTCAGGGGTCTGGCGCTTCTGGGTGACTTCGGCCACGGCCTCCATGTGGTTGGCCTCACACAGCGCAGCCAGCTCGGCAAGGCTGCGCTCGCAGTCCCACAGGCCCTGGTCGAGGGCGAGAAGGATGACCTTCGTCGGGGGAGTTTCGACTAAAATATCGTAAAGTTCGCTCAAAATGATTCCTTTCTGTTAGTGGAGCCAACCTCTCAGTCTCGCTATCGCTCGACAGCTCCCCTACCAAGGGGAGCCTCTGGCGAAGAGAAAAAGCTCTACGAAATGCCAAGGCCTCCCCTCAATAGGGGAGGTGGCAGCGCGTCAGCGCTGACGGAGAGGTTGCTCCTTATAGTGTTCTCGCGTCAGGGCATAGCACTTGCAGGGTATCGCTGTACCGTCGAATTTGTGGTAGACGGCCTCGTGGTCGTAGACAAAGCCTGCTTTCATCATGACTTTGCCGCTGGCGGGGTTCTCCACGGCGTGGGAGCAGGCAAGCCAATTACTGTCTGTATTCTTGAACCAGTATTCTACCAGAGCTTTCAGAGCTTCGGTGGTGCAGCCTTTGCCCCACCATGCTCTGCCGATACAGTAACCCGGCTCCCAGATGCCCTCGGAGAGGTCGAATCCCGGCCATTCATTTCGCTGTTCCGGTTCTCCCAGCAGGCTGTTGTAGATGCTGATGGAACCGAACACCTGCCCGGTGGCCTTTTCCACGATGGCCCACTGGTAGTAGTCCTCGTTGGGATAGAGCAGCGCCCATGCGCTCAGAAGCTCCTGCGTCTCGGCCACATCCTTGTGCGGCGTCCAGCGCAGCCAGCGGGTGACTTCCGGGTCGTTGGCCCAGTTCGAGTACATCATCGGGGCATCCGACGGCATAAGGCGGCGTAGAAGCAGCCGCGGCGTTTCGATTTCCTGTGTGCCGGCGTGGCGCATGATACATTCCTCCCAACCATTGTAAATATGCATAGAATAGCACAAAACCGGCTTCGGCGCAAGCAAAATGGGCTGCTTCGGGGCAAAAATGCTTGACAAGTGCGCAAACTTCATTAAACTGAAGATGACTGCATAAAAATTCTCCCCGGCAAAGGGCCGGGGAGAATGCTCAGGTTGGAAGAACATCCGCCCGCAGAATAGCCTGCCAGTCGCTGTGACCATACAGGAAGCGGAGGATGTGGACGGTCTGGGTGGAAGAATCGATCCTATAGAACAGAAGATAATTCTGCACAGGGACAAAATGGAGCTGATGAGAGGCAAGAAGCGGCTCGTCGATCACCGGAAAGCGTCCGGGAAATGTTTCGAGCGAGTCGATGCTTGCAAGTGCATTCGTCAGCATCCGGCGAGCGGCCAGCGGATTTTGCAGTTGGTGAGCAATATAGTTTGCGGCAGAGTGCAGGTCGTGCTCGGCGGCGTGAGAGACATGAATCTTGTAGTTCATTCAAGCCCCCATTGCTTCGACAGCTCTTTGCGGACATCTTCCCAGGGGCGCGTTCTTCCCGCCGCCACGTCATCCAGACCTTCCTGCAATTTCGCATACAAATCGAACCGGGCTGTCAGGGCCTCGTAGGTCTCGATGCTCATCACGGCAAGGTCGCCTTTGCCATTTTTGGTGATGAACACCGGCTCGGCGTAGTCGTGGCAGAAGGTGGAGATCTCATTGTAGTTGTTGCGCAGGTCTGCGCTGGAACGAATCTTGGGCATCCAAAAGCACCTCACTTTCATACAAAAATTATACCTGAATTTCTTTATAAAATCAAGGAAAATAAAAAAGGAGAACCTTTCTATGACGGACATCCGAGTGTATCTTGCCCGCAAGCCGCTTTTGTTCGACGGCGGCATGGGTACCTATTATAAAGCGGCACCGGGCGCGGACTGCGAAATGGCCAACCTCACTGACCCCGAGGGCGTGAAGAAGGTCCATGCGGAATATCTTGCCGCAGGCGCACAGGCCATCAAGACCAACACCTTCGGTCTGCCCCGGATGGCGGCGGCCCAGATGCCGGGCTGGGAAGAGCTGGCCGAGGCGGGCTGGAAACTGGCCTGTGACGCTGCTGCCGAGAAGGGCGCCGCCGTCTTCGCTGACCTCGGCCCGGCCCTGGACACCGAAGCTGCTCCGGCCAGCAGCGCCTACGGCCTTGTGGCGCAGCAGTTCGCCGCACTGGGCGCAAAGAACTTTCTGTTCGAGACGCTCAGCTCCGATGTGGGCATTGTGGAGGCCGTAAAGGCACTGCGTGTGGCCGTGCCAGACGCCTTTGTCATGGTGTCCTTCGCGGTGCTGCCGGATGGCTACACCCGTGAGGGTCTGCTGTTCCGTGACCTGCTGCGCCGGATGGAGCAGAGCGGCGTGGTGGACGCCGTGGGCCTGAACTGCGTCTCGGCCCCCGGCGCGATGAAGAAACTGGTGCAGAGCCTTGGCGAGACGCTGCTGCCCCTGTCGGTGATGCCCAACGCGGGCTATCCGGTAGTCACCCGGGCGCGGGTGCTGTATCAGGGCAAGCCCGCGTATTTTGCCCGGGAGATGGGGCAGATCGCCGCTGCGGGCGTCCGTATTTTGGGCGGCTGCTGCGGCACGACGCCCGCCCACATCGCGGCCCTGCGTGCAGAGCTGGATGCCCTGCCCCAGCAGACCGAAGCCGCTCCGGCAGCGAAGCTTTCCACCGGGACTGCACCGGCGGTGGAAAAAGACGACACTTTCCTGAGAAAACTGAACGCAGGTGAGAAGGTCATCGCCATTGAACTGGATTCGCCCCGGGTGGCCGACCTGAGCGGCTATCTGGACGGCGCACGGCGGCTGCAGGCCGCAGGCGCTGACCTGCTGACCATCGCCGACTGCCCCATCGCGCAGGCCCGGATGGATTCCTCCCTCGTGGCCTGCCGGATACACCGGGAACTGGGAATGTGTGCTCTGCCCCACATGACCTGCCGCGACCGCAACCTCAACGCCACCAAGGCCCTTCTTCTGGGCCTTTACGCCGAGGGCGTGCGGGAGGTGCTGGCCATCACCGGCGACCCCATCCCCACCGCAGAGCGGGACGAGGTGAAGAATGTCTACCAGTTCAACTCCCGCAAACTGGCCCAGTACATCGTCTCGCTGGCCGGGGAGGGCCGGGAGATGCCCTCGGCCATGACCGTCTTTGGTGCGCTGAATCTCAACGCCCGGAACTTTGACGTGGAGCTGCGCCGGGCCGTGGAAAAGTTGGAAAACGGGATGTCGGGCTTCCTGACCCAGCCGGTGCTGTCGGCACAGGCGGTGGAAAATCTCCGCAAGGCCCGCCAGACACTGGGCGAACGGGCTAAAATTCTGGCCGGCATCATGCCCGTGGTCAGCCAGCGGAACGCAATCTTTATGGAAAACGAGATCAACGGCATCCATGTGGAGGAGGACGTCATCCAGCGCTTCGCGGGCCTCGACCGGGAGCAGGGCGAGGCGCTGGGCCTTGAGGTGTCGATGCAGATGGCTCGGGAGGCTCTGCCCTACGCCGACGGCTTCTATCTCATGACCCCCTTCAACCGTGTGGCCCTGATGGAGCGGCTCATTGCCCGGCTGAAAACGGAGCTTCTGGACGCGGAAGGCTGAAATACAGATAAATCGTTGAAAGCGCCGCAATGAGATGATATTCTAATAAAGAATAACGAACAGGGTCCCTGTGGACCCTGATGCAGCGAATGCAGCGGGCCACACTCGAAAAGGAAGGGACATAAGAAAAATGCGGACACGGTATACCCTTATCAATATGGTCGTCAATGTGGGTGGACAGCTCATGAATCAGGTGCTGCTGTTCATCAGCCGGATGGTGTTCATCCACTATCTGTCGGCGGCATATCTGGGTGTCAACGGACTGTTCACCGATGTGCTGGGCATCCTGAACCTTGCAGAGCTTGGCGTCGGCACGGCGATGATATACAGCCTGTATGAGCCGGCTGCGAAGAATGATGAGCATCGGCTGGCGCAGCTGATGAACCTTTACCGGCTCCTCTACCGTATCGTGGCGGTCGTGGTGCTGCTCGTGGGCCTTGCACTGATGCCGTTTCTGGGCTTTTTCATCAAGGACAGCAGCGGCATCGAGCATCTGCGGCTCATCTATCTGATGTATGTGGCAAACTCGGTCTGCTCCTATCTGCTGAGCTATAAAAACTCCATCTATCTGGCCTACCAGAAAGCCTATGTCCGCAACCTCTGGGCGCAGCTCTGCGACGCGGTCAAGACTCTGTTCCAAATCGTCCTCATCGTGCTGACCGGAAACTTTATCCTTTATCTGGCGGTGCAGTTTGTGATGCAGTTCATCCCGAACATCATCGTATCGGTCAAGGTGGATAAGGAATTTCCCTACCTGAAAGAGTGCAGGGAGCTGCCGGAAAAAGAAAAATTTCACGGCATCCTGCGGAACGTCGGTGCCATGAGCTTCCACAAACTGGGAACGGTCATCGTCCGGAACACGGACAGCCTGCTGATGTCCAGCTTCGTGGGTTTGTTGTCAGTGGGCATCTACTCCAACTACAAGCTCGTTCTGTCCGGCATCAACAACCTGATGGATAAATTCTCGAATGCTTTTACCGGAAGTCTGGGCAATCTGGGAGCCATCGAGGATGAGACGCGGGTGTACAGCATCTACCGGGAACTGGATCTGCTCTTCTTCGTCATTTACGCTTACTGGACGGCGGGATTGTTCGCGCTGTTCAACGCTTTTATCACCCTCTGCTTCGGCGCGGAATACTGCTTCTCCACGGCGACAGTCGCCGTCCTCGTGACGGAATTTTATGTTTCGGGTCAGCGGAAGGTCAACCTGCTCTTCCGTGAAGCCAAGGGCCTGTTCTGGTACGACCGGTATAAGCCGCTGTTCGAATCGGCCATCAATCTGGCAGCGTCGCTGCTGCTGGTGCAGAAGTTCGGCGTGGCAGGCATTCTGGGCGGAACGGTCATCAGCACCGTGACGACCTGCCTCTGGATGGAGCCTTACATCCTGATGCGCTACGGCATCCGGGAAGACTGGCAGGGCAAGCTGAAAGACTACTTTGTCCGCTACGCCGAACGCGTTGCTGTCGTCGCGGCGCTGGCCGCTGTGTCCTACGGATGGGTGAGCTTCTGCCCGGCGAAGAACATCGGCTGGTTTCTGCTGGACGGTGTGCTGTATACGCTGCTGTTCGGGGCTGTCATGGTGGTGCTCCACCGGAACGCGCCGGAGTTCAATCAGCTCAAGGGCCGTGTCACGGCTGTCATGAAAAGGAGGGAAAGCTGAATGGCAGGGCGGGACAGCCACGTCCGGCCCATCCGGCAGAAGAACGGCGGTCTGAGCGCGGCCCGTACGCTGAACGGCAGCTGTGAAAATTTTGTTCCGGACAAAAAGAGATTGACAAAACGCACAAAAAACGCTATATTCTTTTTATAAATGCAAGGAAAAAGAGTGTGCGTCGTTTTCGCCATCCAGAGAGCCGGGGGCTGCTGAAAACCCGGTATGGCAGTGCGGCGTGCTGTCGCTTTTGAGCAGAGGCGGGGAAACAGGAGTAGTCGCCTCCGGGTCTGCCCCACGTTATCGGGGCATCAAGGGGCATACGGCAGAAAGCCGTGTGCAATTTGGGTGGTACCGCGGTTATATTACAGCCGTCCCATGGAACGCTCCGTGGGGCGGCTTTTTTCGTCCCACTCCAATTATTCATCTGGGAGGATACTATGAAAGAACTCGCAAAACAGTATGATCCGAGCCAGGTGGAAGACCGCATCTACCAGTTCTGGCTGGATGGCGGCTACTTCCACACCAAGGCCGACCCCGACAAGAAGCCCTACACCATCGTGATGCCCCCTCCGAACGTCACCGGCCAGCTCCACATGGGCCACGCCGTGGACAACACCATGCAGGACATCCTCATCCGCACCAAGCGGATGCAGGGCTATGCCGCCCTGTGGGTGCCCGGTACCGACCATGCATCCATCGCTACCGAAGCCAAGGTGGTGGAGGCCATGCGTGCCGAGGGCCTGACCAAGGAGATGGTGGGCCGCGATGGTTTTCTGGACCGTGCATGGGCATGGAAGACCAAGTACGGCAACCGCATCGTCAGCCAGCTGAAGAAGCTGGGCAGCAGCTGCGACTGGGATCGTGAGCGCTTTACTATGGACGAGGGCTGCAGTAAGGCGGTTAAAGAAGTATTCGTAAATCTATATAATAAGGGACTTATTTATCAAGGCTCAAGAATTATAAACTGGTGTCCGCATTGTATAACGGCTCTTTCTGATGCAGAAGTTGAACACGAAGATAAGCAGGGTGGTTTTTGGCATATTAAATATCCTATTAAGGGTACTGACAGATTCTTAGAGTTTGCAACAACTAGACCAGAAACAATGCTTGGCGATACAGCTATTGCAGTTCATCCAGATGATGAAAGATATAAGGATATTGTAGGCAAGGTTTGTGTAGTTCCTTTTGTAAACAGAGAAATTCCAATTATTGCTGATGAATATGTTGATATGGAATTTGGTACTGGTGTTGTTAAGATTACTCCAGCTCACGACCCTAACGACTTTGAAGTTGGCGAAAGACATAATCTTCCTAAGATTAATATTTTAAATGATGACGGTACAATTAATGCCAATGGTGGCAAGTTTGAAGGTATGGATAGATACGATGCCAGAAAACAGATTGTAGAAGAACTTGACGAAATGGGTCTTTTCATTAGAAAAGAAGAAATCAACCATGCCGTAGGTGTTCACGATAGATGTCATACTGTAATTGAACCACTTATTAAAAAGCAGTGGTTTGTAAAGATGGAAGAACTTGCTAAGCCAGCTCTTGATGCTTATTACAATAAGGACTTAAAGTTTGTTCCAGATAGATTTGGTAAGATTTATACTCATTGGCTTGAAGATATTCACGATTGGTGTATTTCAAGACAGCTTTGGTGGGGTCACAGAATTCCAGCTTATTACTGTGAATGTGGCGAAGTTATTGTTAGTAAAGAAGCTCCAAAGACTTGTCCAAAATGTGGTAGCACAAATATTAAGCAGGACGAAGACTGTCTTGATACTTGGTTCTCATCTGCGTTATGGCCATTCTCAACTTTAGGTTGGCCAGAACAGACAGAAGAATTAAAGCATTTCTACCCTACAAGTGTACTTGTAACAGGTTATGATATTATTTTCTTCTGGGTAGTTAGAATGGTATTCTCTGCTATGGAACAGATGAAAATAATATCATAACC
>OLGH01003408.1_pt1 | contig 10885 bp, 10 predicted proteins | sample 1604851 | NCBI WGS metagenome assembly OLGH01 (sample SAMEA3888894, study PRJEB22519) | human gut metagenome | biome: human gut; feature: human-associated habitat; material: faeces | place: Denmark | collected 2010
TCAGTCCTGGCCAGCCTTCTCCATGGTGCTCCACGCCGGGAGCCACTGCACGTCCCGGAGGCGGTAGCCGCGTTCCAGAAGAGCTCCGTGCAGGCCGGGAAGATGGGCCGCGCCATAAAAAATGCCTATCCTGCGAACGCCCTTGCCGCGCCATTGGTCAAACACTTCCATGCACTTGGAATTCCGGCCTTCCAGAATCACGGTATCCTCCAAATCATTCGGAGCATGGGCAAAAATGCGCATCAGTTCATTCTTCAGTCCCGCCTTGTTCCCGGCAAGCAAATCCACCATCATGCCGAATTCATTCGGCTGGTACGCCCCGGGCTTTTCCACCAGGGAGGACAGCATGGATTTAAGCATCAGGCTGGCGAAGTTTTCTCCCTTACTGGCCTGCGCCTGCCGGAATTCCGCCAGCGTCATGTCCGCATGGATAAAATGGGGCGCGGAATAATCAATGCCCTGATGCTGGGTTTGAAGGCCCAGCGCGGCGCTCAATTCCCGGTACGCGCTTCCCAGCAGCCCCAGCAAAAAAGACTTTTCCTCAAGGGCGGCTCTCTTCCTCCACTCCACCATCCGGTTCCATTCCCGCGCCTCCTCCAGCGTCAGCCCTCCCATAGGCTTATTGCGGTCTATTTTACGGCGGAGCTCCTCCTCCCTCCGGAGCCCCTCCCCGCCGATCATTTCAAACAGCAGCACGTCATAACTGCCGAACAGCTTGTTCAGCCGGGCATAATAATCAGCCTCCGCCACATGAATGGCCCCGATAAGCGCCACTTCCGCGCCTTCGTCATTCACATACGCGGCCACGGGCGTAGACAGGCTCTGGCTGTTGCGGGACGAGGATTCCAGAAGCATGTACCGGGCCGGATACCCCCCATGCTCCTTCTTCCCCGCAACGGAGGCGTCCGCCGCAAGCGCGGGAGAGCACAACAGGAACACGGCCAGGAAGCTGCGCAGCATTTTCATACATGTCCAGCCTAGCGCGGGCCACACGCAGAGCAAGCCCAAAAAAGGACTGTGCCGCCTTTCCCTGCATCCCCCTCTCCGGAACCGGCAGCCACCGGAGCACGAACGGGTTTCCCTTAAACCGCGGGAGCCGGCAAACTTCCGCAGTTTGCGCCGCGTCAGCAGGGAGCAAAAAAATCCCCGCACCCGGAGACGGGCACGGGGAATGAAAAGGTTCATTCAAGGCACCATGCGGAAAACGATCCGCCGGCCGTGAACGGTTACTTCTGGCAGCAGCAGCCGCACTTGTCGGTCAGGGCTCCCACGCCGGGAAGCACCTTGCCTTCCAGCAGTTCCAGGGAAGCGCCGCCGCCCGTAGAGCAGAAGGAAAGCTTGTCCTGGACCTTGAACTTCTTGGCCGCCGTCACGGAATCGCCGCCGCCCACGATGGAGATGGCGGAGGAATCCGCCAGGGCTTCCGCAATTTCCTTGGTGCCCTTGGCAAAGCAGTCCATTTCAAACACGCCCATCGGGCCGTTCCACAGAACGGTCTTGGCGTCCTTGATGATGGCGGAGAATTCTTCAATAGCCTTGTCGCCGATGTCGATGGCCATGCCGCCTTCCGGCACCTTGCCGCCTTCCGCGAAGGGAGCCGTGCAGAAGGTTTCAGCGCCGTCTTCAAACTTCATGGCTACGCGCACGTCCGCAGGAAGCAGAAATTTCACGCCCTTGGCCTTGGCTTCCGCCAGGATTTCACGGGCCAGGTCCAGCTTGTCGCCTTCAATCTTGGAAGCGCCCAGGTCATACCCTTCAGCCGCCAGGAACGTGTTGGCCATGGCGCCCCCGATCAGGAACGTATCAGCCTTTTCCATCAGCTTGGAAAGCACTTCAATCTTGTCGGACACCTTGGCGCCGCCCATGATTACCACGAAGGGCTTTTCCGGGTTTTCCAGCTTGCCTTCCAGGTATTCCAGTTCGCGTTCGATCAGGAAGCCCATGGCGCTCTTTTCCGCAAAATGCGTCACCCCTTCCGTGGAAGCGTGGGCGCGGTGGGCGGTGCCGAACGCGTCGTTCACGAACAGCGTGGCATTGCCCAGAAGAGCCTTGGCAAATTCCGGATCGTTCTTCTTTTCACCGGGATAGAAGCGGACGTTTTCCAGCAGGACCACGTCGCCGTCCTTCATGGCGGCGCGGGCGGCTTCCGCTTCCGGGCCGATGGCGGCGGGAACGAATTTCACTTCCTTGCCGAGCAGTTCGGAAAGGCGGGCGGCAACGGGCTTCAGGGAAAAAGCGGGATCGGGTTCGTTCTTGGGACGGCCCAGATGGGAGGTGAGAACAAGGCGGGCGCCCTGGTCCAGCAGGAACTTGATGGTGGGGAGGGCGGCCACGATGCGGGCGTCATTGGTAATTTCCCCATCCTTGAGGGGGACGTTGAAATCCACGCGCATCAGGACTTCCTTTCCCTTGGCATCAAGGTCACGTACAGTAAGTTTAGCCATATCGGTTTATATTGTTTGGTTCAATGGAATAAAAAAGGGAGGGCATTTCTGCCCTCCCGGATAAATCCCCGGCCGCCTGGACAAACCCGGTTCAGGAACCGGAAGGTTGAAGCAGGCAACCGGCAAGACTTGTCGTGCAACTGAAGAGCAAGCGTTGTTCGGAAGAACTTACTTGCCGCAGGAGCAGCCGCAGCTCACGCTGTCGCCCAGCTTCTTCATGGCTTCAGCGGCGCGGTTGGAGTAGCCCCATTCGTTGTCGTACCAGCCGCAGACCTTCACCAGGTTGCCGCCAACCACATACGTGAAGCCGGAGTCAAAGATGCAGGAGTGGGGGTCGGAAACGATGTCCTGGAGAACGAGGGCTTCTTCAGAGTAATCCAGAATGCCCTTCAGCGGGCCTTCAGCGGCTTCCTTCATGGCGGCGTTCACTTCTTCCACGGTCACGTTCTTCTTGAGAACGGCCACGAAGTCGGTCAGGGAACCGGTCGGGGTCGGCACGCGGAAGGAAGCGCCGTTCAGGGAGCCCTTCAGGTTCGGCATCACTTCGCCGATGGCCTTGGCGGCGCCGGTGGTCGTCGGGATGATGTTGATCGCGGCGGCGCGGGCGCGGCGGGGATCGGAGTGGGGAAGGTCCAGGATGCGCTGGTCGTTCGTGTAGGAGTGAATCGTGCTCATCATGCCCTTTTCAATGCCGAACTTGTCGTCCAGCACCTTCACCATGGGAGCGAGGCAGTTGGTGGTGCAGGAAGCGTTGGAAACGATGTCGTGCTTGGCGGGATCGTATTCGCTGTCGTTGATGCCCAGAACGAAGGTCAGGTCAGGATCCGGGGAGGGAGCGGAAATGAGCACCTTCTTGGCGCCGGCTTCAAGGTGCTTCTTGGCGGCGTCACGCTTGGTGAACAGGCCGGTGGATTCCAGAACGACGTCTACGCCCAGCTTCTTCCAGGGAAGGTTGGCGGGGTCGCGTTCCACGGTGATGAGGATCTTGTGACCGTCAACGACCAGATATTCTCCATCAATGGAAATTTCACCGTCAAACTTGCCCTGCGTGGAGTCATACTTGAGCAGGTGGGCGATCATTTCAATGGGGGTCAGGTCATTGATGGCAACAACCTTGTTGCGTTCTTCCTTGGACATGGCGCGCAGTACGTTGCGACCAATACGTCCAAAACCGTTAATAGCATATTTGGCCATAAGATTGAGGGCTTCAGATTTGATTAATTACTAGTCCCGGACTTATTTAAGTACCATGGACGCCGTAAGTTTAAAAACGATTCAACCAGCCGTCAACACTATTGTTCCCCCATCATGGCAGTATGCTCCCGCGCCTGCGCGGACCGCAGGAAGCCCTGCCCGCGGGCATGCTCCCGCATGGAAGTCAAATGCTTGCGGAGCCGGTCCCCGGGTGGGGGAGCCGGTCAGTTCATGGAGCGCAGGGCGGCGCGGATCAGTTCGTCCGCATCCGCGTCCGGATGGTCTTTCAGGTGGGCGGCGATCGCCTTGCGGGACTCCACCTGCTTGAACCCGAGCGCAATCAACGCCAGCTCCGCATCCCCCGCTGCCTGGGAGGTGGCGCCCTGCGCCTGGGCCTCCCACGTAGCGGCCAGTCCCACCTTGTCCTTCAGCTCCAGGACAATGCGTTCCGCCGTCTTCTTGCCCACGCCCTTGGCCCGCGCAATGCCGGAAACGTCCCCGCTCACCACCGCCTGCTTGAACTGCTCCACGGACAGGGAACCAAGAATGGCGATGGCCGTGGCAGGGCCGATGCCTGAAACGCGGTCGATCAGCAGCAGGAAAATGTCCCGCTCCGCATCCGTGGCAAAGCCGTAGAGCACCTGCATGTTCTCCCGGACATGCAGGTAGGTTTTCAGCGTCAGCTCCCTGCCGGGAAGAGGGTTCAGCCTGTCAAAGGTGGAGAGGGGCACAATCACCTCATACCCCACGCCATGAACATCCAGAATCAACCGCTGGGGATATGATTCCGCCACCGTGCCGCGCAGAAAAGCTATCATGCCCATAACGTGACACAATCCGGCCCGCGCTCAAGCCAAAAACGCATCTGCGGAAACCGGCCCCATCATCTTTTCTGGAGCACGTGCAGCCTGATATGCTCCAGGTCCTCCCGGTGATAAAAACAGCGCACCCGGAGGCCGCGGGCGGTCTTCATCCGGCACCGGTATTCGCGCAGCAGCCCCTTTTTCACGAGCCTGTAAATGTAGCTGCGCACCACCCCCAGCATGTCGATAGCCTCGGCCATGTCCATGTAGCACGGTGGCACGCGGCGGCGTACAGGCTCCCGCCGGGCGAGAATCCGGTCCACATCCGCACGCCGCCAGTACAGGGCCAGGGAACCCGTACCCTTGCGGACCACGCGGAAGCGGGCTCCGTGACGGTGCAGGTACTGGCGGGCGGCGGACGCGCTGCAGCAGAGCCGCGAGGCAATGGAGGACGTTTCCACGAACGCGCTGCCCGCTTCCGCATAAGGCTGGCCGGATTTGGGATTCGTTCCCCGACGGCGGATTTTCACATGTTCCGGGAAGCTCAGCTTGGGATTGTTAATGTATTCCCGTCCTCCTACTCCGATGAATGTTTTCTTAAAATGGTATATCATGGTTAATGAGTTTTTACATTGGGATTGCGAAGCTCCATGCAGACATTCCGCACGAAACTCTAACATTTTTGGAAGATTCCAAAAATGCATTGAGTCCAAGAATGTTCAACATTTTTCTTTGTTTTTCTGTTTTTTACATTCATACTGAACTCATTTCATCGCAATATATGCCCGGAGGCCGTATCAGCCAATCACGGGAAAAGGGCCTACGCCCCCGGCGGAAACAGCATGTTCCTCAACTCTTTCCGCCCCGCAGGCCTTCCGTTCCGGTGAATACAGAGGTTCACGGGCACAGGGAAAAAACCCCTTCCACCAGCGTTTTTACTGGCGCCGTACGGTTCAAGGGAAAACTTTTTTCCCGCTATGATTCTACCATACGGTTCCACGCATGCACGGCCCATTTCCAGAAAAGGGCCTGGGAAATTTCATGACAGGCCTTCCGCGTTCCATCTCCCCAGCGGCCTGTTCCCATCCCGGACGCCGGCCCACGTGTTTTTTCCGGCATTCCATGGATTTTCCGGGAACCGGGGCAATAAAAAACCCGGCTTCCCTATGGAAAGCCGGGCATGAAAAAAGAATGTTTCAGGGCAGGAGCTTCGCGGGCCGCCCTTCAAAAATCCCGCGCTGGGGAACGAAGATGCGGTCATTGGGCTGAATGGGAATCGCCCTGTCCTTGATGGAGAAGTAATCGTACGTCACGGTTTTTCCGCCGCGCGTCACCTGCACGTACCGGGAACCCCAGTCCGTAATGTCGCCCGCGCCCACAATCGCTTCCAGAAGCGTCATGCCGCGCCGCCACAGGACGTTTTTCTTCATGGCTACGCCGCCGCTCACCAGCACAATGTGCTCCGTCAGCCGCGCGTCCGAACTCTGCACCTTCACCAGAAAGGTGGGGGCCGTGTACAATTCCGCCTTCTTATAGGCGGCCATCAGCATATCTTCAATCTGGCGCGCCGTCTTGCCTACCACGCGCAGCACGTCGTGGCCCGGCGGAAGCTGGGGCATGCGTATCGTCCCGTTGCCGTCCAGCAGATACTGGCCGGAAATGGCCGTAGCGTCATCCGCAGGAATGCCGCGCACCTGAATTTCAATGGTGCCCTGCGCAGGCACGGCGTCCGGAGACTGGGCGGACGCCAGCCCCGCCGCACCCAGCAAGAGGCAAAGGAGGGAACAAATGTATTTTTTCATGGAGCAATGGGTTAGTACAGATCTTCACTATCATGGGACTGGGTAGCCGCCAGCTCCTTGGCCTTTCCGGAACGCTCGGCCTTCTTCATGGAAGAGGCGTCCGCATTCTCGCCGGAGGAACCGCCATCCGCAGAATAATAGGAGTAATAAGTCGTGTAATACTGATACTGGTGATCGGACGTGATGTCCACATTATTCATCACCACGCCGGCCAGGTTGCCGCCTACGGATTCAATCACCTGCTTCTGCCTCAGGAGGGCTTTCAGCGGCAGTTTGCGGGGCTGGACGACCATGAGCGTCATATCCACCTCGCTCACGATGACGGCGGAATCACTGACGCCGAGGATGGGCGGGGAGTCCACCAGCACGATGTCAAAGCGCTGCTTCACTTCCTGGAGCAGTTCATTGAATTTGCGGGAATTCAACGCGCCCGACGGGTCGAAGGGCGTGGGGCCCGCAGGCATCACGTACAGGTTTTCAATGGGCGTCTGGAAAATCACTTCCTCCAGCGGGTAGTCTTCCAGCAGATAGGAGGTCAGTCCCACTTCATTGTCCAGTTCATAATACCGGTGAAGCTTGGAACGGCGCAGGTCGGCGTCAATCATCAGGGTGGCATAGCCGCCCTGGGCGCAGATATAGGCCAGGTTGCACAAGGTGGTGGTCTTCCCTTCCCCGGCACTGCCGGAAACAAAGGTCAAGGAAATTTCCTCCAATCCCTTTTTATTGAATTCTATATTTGTTCGCAGAATACGGTAGGCTTCCGCGTCCGGGCCCATCACATCGGAAGAATGAAGGATCGGCACATTCTTGGGGATAATGCCCAGCACCGGAACCTGCAGGGCCCGTTCCACGTCCTCCATCGTCTTCACGGAAGTGTCCATGAATTCCAGCAGCAGGGCCAGCCCGATGCCCAGAAGCAGCCCGGCCCCGGCGCCCACCGCCAGGTTGATGGTCACGTTCGGCTTGTAGGGAGCGGCAGGATAGGTCGGAAGCTGGTACATTTCAATCGCTTCACGGGGAACGCGCAGACGGGCGATTTCATCCTTGTACCGGGAATCCAGGTCCTTGAGCTGGTCCAGCGCGGCGTCATAATCACGGCTGGCCTGTTCATACATGGGAACCTGCAGGACATGCTTCTGGAGAGCTTCCTCCTTTTGAGCGACGGTCGCCTCCCAGTGCTTCCGGCTTGCGGAAACCATTTCCAGCTTGCTTTTCAGGGAGGAGCGCAGCCCGATCAGCTCCTTGTTCAGCTTCTCTCCCAGAATCCTTTCCGTCTCCAGCAGCGCCAGCATCTTGGGGTGCCTGGCCCCGATGTTCTGGGCTTTCAGGTTTTCCTTCTCCTTGAGCTTGTCGGAAAATTCGGCATAGGTTTCACGCAGGGCCTTGGCTCCTACGGATTCCGCATTCAGCAGGTCGGAACTGATGACGTAATCCAGCAGCTTGTCGTCAGGCAGACGCTGCAGTTCCTGCACGTAGGAAGCCAGTTCCTTTTCATCCTTTTCAAACTGCATGGCCTGGGATTTGGCGTTCCGGAAGTCTTCCTCTTCCATGCCGGCCGTCAGAGTGCTCCGGTTTTCACCGTTTCTCCAGGTAGTGGGAAGGTAGGAGCTTTCCGCAATCAGCTTCTTGAGGGACATCATCTTTTCATTGACGGTATCCTCCTGTTCCCGGAGAACGTCCTTCAAACTTTTGATGGCGGTTTCCACCAGGCGGTTTTCACGCATTTCACGGTCCTGCTTGTAAGCCTCGGGAACCGTCTTGGCGATGTTCTGCACCAGTTTGGGATCCGGGCCGGAGACAATGACGTCCACCAGGTCCGTCGCACGCACGGGAGCCACCTTGATCATGCCGGCCAGATTGGATGCCGCCATTTCATCCGTCATGCCCCATTCCGCGGCAAGATTCAGCTTCCTGGACACCACCTTCAGAACTTCAGTGGAAGTCAGCACGGAATACTGCATGGGAATGTAGTTAGCCGTCACGTTGGAGGAGGCGACCACGTCCCCCCCCTGGCCGATTTCCATTACGGGCTTGGGCAGCTTGATCTGGAACTGGCTCGTCGCCCGGTAGGAGGGCGGCATCAGGAAAGTCACTACCACGGAAATGACCAGCACCAGAAGGAAGACCAGGAAGACTTCTTTCCAGCGATTTTTTAAAACTTGCAAATAGTCAATGTTGCGTACGATGCGATCACTGTTCTGCTGATCCTGGGCATTCATGAAAGATAGTGAGGTAGTAAGATAAAAACTCCTCTAATTGTGAATGAACATTCGCAATTAGAGGAGTAAGGACATTAATGGTCAGTCAAGACTTAGAAGCTGTAATTCACGCCGAAGGAGAACACGTTGCGGTTGTAGGAGGGCATCGGGTAGTTATAGCCGCCGTAGGAACCGTTGGTGTAGGAGTACTGGGCCGTAAGAGCCAGCGCATTAGTCAGCAGCAGCTTGATGCCGGCCGTAGCATTGAAGGTCAGGTCAGACGTATCACTGTTGCTGCCGGAGCTCAGGCGGCTGTACTCGCTGGAAATCAGGTTTACGCCGCAGTTCAGGCTGGCGCGGTGCGTCAGTTTCAGCGTGCTGTTCACGCCGAAGCGCCACGTTTCATTGGAATAGTAACTGGCACCGCTGTAGGGAATGTACGTATTCGTCGCTTCGTTGGAGTAGCGGATGAACGTGCCGATCATGAAGCGGTCGCTCATGCGGTGATTCAAACCGAATTCTGCGGAAGGATAGGTCCTGGTACCGTAGCTTTCCACATATTTGAACTGGGGACCTACGCGGAGCGTGGCGGACGTATTTTCAGCCACAGCGTATTCAGCGCCGGCCATGACGAAGTTGGAGAATTCGTTGTTGCCGTATTCGCGGTCGCAGTAGGAACCGTTCCAGCTCAGGGAAATAGCCAGGCGTTCCGTCCACTTGTAGCGGTTGGTGAAGTCCATGCCCACATAGTCGCGGTTGTCCGTCTTGGCGGAGTCCTCTGATAGTTGATCATGGAGAAGTTGGCGCCCAGCGTGGTGGAGTAGCGGGAGGTCCATGCCTTGCTCACGGAGCTGGAGACGTACACGTAAATGTAGTCGCCGTCCCGGCGGGCGTTGGCAATGCCGTTGGAATAGTTGGGTTCCGGCTGCCACGCAAAGGACACGCTGCCGTTGTAGCGCAGGGTCTGGTCAAAGCTGTGGGAAAGGTTGGCGGAGAGCGTGGAGTTGGAAAGTGATTCGTTCGTCTCTCCCTCAAGGTCCTTCAGGTAAAAGATACCCCCAAGCTTGGCGGAGAAGGAGTACTGGGTCACGGAATCGTAGTTGGCCAGGGAGGCGCCGATGTCCGTGCTGATGAAAGCGGCTTCCTGCTGGTCATAGTTGGAAGCGTTGACGTTGTCGTCATAACCGCCGGCCAGATTGAATGTCCACTTCAGGGGAAGGGATTCTTCCAGACCGACCGGTCCTGCCAGGGTGTACAGGGACTGCCCGTTGGCATGGACGGCAAGCATGCCGGCAGCCATCAAGGAGAGATAAAAAAGACTCTTCATGCTATTGATAAATGGATCGGGTTAATTTCCGGCAGGATTGGAGATGGGAGCGGGGCTTGTAGCAGAGCCGCCCACGGGAAGACCGCCCGGCAGGACCAGGGCCCCTCCGGATGCTTCCTCACCAGGCCTCACCAGACCGCTGGTCTGAGTGGTCACCCCTTGCAGAGGATTGTCAGGCGTCTGGGCCGCCACGCCCACGGCAATGCCGGGAACGGCATTAGCTACCATGGAGCTGCCCAGAGCTTTCGTAACCGCTTCCGAGATGGGAGAGACGGACGCATACGGGTGGGGCTGCACAGCCACAGCAGAGGCAATCACGTTGCGTACGTTGGCTTCCGTTACCTGGGTTCCATAGCTTTTAACGGCGGCGGAAGCAACAGCGGGCGCGCTGCCCGGGAAAGCGCCTGCGGCCATGGATACCAGGGAGCCCATCACCTGGTCAGACACGCCGGCCTTGACAGCGGCGTTCAGAATCTCGGTCACGGCTTTCATATCCAGGGCGCCGGCCTTCAGACTGGCCTGGACAACACCTGCCATTTGATTCATAAAAGCCTTTTCAACAGCAGAGGCATTATTTCTAGCAGCCACAGCATCTTTTTCTGCTTTCTGTGCTTTCAATTCCGACTTCTGAGCAGCCTTATCAAGGTCATTGGATAGCTTAAGTACTTGGGCTGCTTCATCCTTCATAGCTTCAGTTACTTTGTCCACAGACAAAAGTTGCTTTTGTAATCCTTCATAGAATTTTCTTGCCTCAGATGCCGCCTGTGAATCGGAATCCGCTTTCTCACGAGCTTTTTCTGCGGCATGTTCAAGCTTGTTAGCCTGATTCTCAGCAGCATTTGCCAAAAGTCGGGATTGTGTAACTGTCTCAGTAACGTCTCCGGAAAGCTTTGCAATAGACGCCGATGCTTCAGCCGCTGCTTTTGAAGTATGGCTTATCTCTGAACTTACATTTACAAAACCGTTTTCCAGTCCGGCTATGACCTTAGTTCCGGAATCGCCTATATTATTCATGGCAGAGCTTACTTCATCTACTAATCGTATTTTTAAAGCTAATTCCTTCATTACAGCCTCACCCCGCTTTTAAGCATAGCAAGCAAAATTTGTGTATCTATCC
>OLGH01003411.1_pt1 | contig 10881 bp, 7 predicted proteins | sample 1604851 | NCBI WGS metagenome assembly OLGH01 (sample SAMEA3888894, study PRJEB22519) | human gut metagenome | biome: human gut; feature: human-associated habitat; material: faeces | place: Denmark | collected 2010
TCCAGTTCCTTCGACTTTCCAGCGGTAGCGATAATGAATGCACCTCCAAACAATAGTCCATAGTGTTGCGTTTTTTGGCATAGAAAACGCGGCCGCCCCAGTTTCGGGACAGCCGCGCGAAATTCACTCAAAAGCGCGATTCGGTCTTCAAGACGAATCGGTTCAGGGTATAGCCCGGGGATCCTTACCCCTCAAGGCGAGCGCGGCACAGGCCGTAGCTGCTTTCTTTACTCGAATATTCTACCACACCCCGGGGAGGCTGTCAAGCATTTTTATGCGGGAATTTGAAATTTTATGTTTGCTTTTCCGTTGCACCTTAAAACCTTGCCTCTTTGCCAGAGGCTCCCCTACTAGGGGAGCTGTCTGCGAAGCAGACTGAGAGGTTGGACGAAGGACAGCCTGCCCGCAGGCCACCGCCAGATCCAACCTCTCCGTCATCGCTTACGCGATGCCACCTCCCCTATCGAGGGGAGGCCTTGGCATTCCGCAAGGTTTTGTCTTCTTATTATACCTGTATCAATTCTCCTAGCTCCAGCGAATATATCCCTTTATATGTCACCCGCCGGGGGGCGAAGCGCTTCTCAATGGCCTTGGCATAGAGCTCCAGCTGAGCGCGGTAGGCGCGGACGAAATCGGCAGGAGTCTTGCGGCGGTCCGTCTTGTAGTCCAGAAGCTCGAGGTGGTCGGGGTAGACGAGGACGATGTCCGCGATGCCCTGCACCAGCACCCCGGCGTCGGCGGCAGGCCCGTCGGGCAGGGCGCGGCCCTGAGCGGCCATGACCTCGGCGGCAGGCAGCGACGTGATAAAAGCCAGCTCCCGCAGCACATCCTCTGCCCCGCAGATGCGGCGGAACGCCTCGCTGCGCACAAAGCGGAGTATCTTATAGACATCCAGCTTCCCGGCAATGGCGGGGGGCGTGAGCTGCGCCGCCGCCTGACGCTCCCGTTCGGCGAGGACGGCAGCCAGAACGGCGTCGTCCTCTGCGTCCCGCACAGCGGCCAGCGCCCCGAAGTCGGCGTGCTCGAGGAAGGCATGGAGAGCCGTACCCATCTCGGCGGCGGTGAGGCCGTCCTTCGAGAGGAATCCCGGGCGCTCGAGGGTGGTCTGCTCAGCAGCGTGGACGAGGCTGGTCACGCTGACCTTGGCCGGGATATCCGCCAGCGCTGCCGCCGGATACCGCCAGCCGAAGCCCTGCCGCAGCGTCTCCACAAGGGCCGGGTCGGCCTCGGGCCGGGGCGGCTCTTCCGCCTCGGCGGGGGCTTCTTCGGGCGGGAGGACATCGGCCTGCACTGTGAGGGCGATGGTGCTTCTGGTGTCCGCAAAGGGCAGCTCGAGGTTCCCCGCCAGACGGCGGAGAGGTCCGCCGTTGGGGTGGACGAGGAGCGCCGCCCGCAGCCAGTCGGCGAAGCTGCCCGCCTGAGCGTTCAGGGTCTCCCCCGCCCCGGCGGCGAGGAAGGCGGCGGCTTTGGCGAAGGGGTTGGACGTCCGGCCGATGCCCAGCGGGACCGTCAAGATCAGCTTATCCTGCGCCCGGGTGAGGGCCACATACAAAAGTCGCATCTGCTCGCTCCGCATCTCGGCGGCATGGACCGTGGAGAGGGCGGTGTAGGCCGCCGTCTTATAGGCCCCCTCGCCGCCCTCGGGACGGAGACGGAGGCCCGCGCCGCAGACGCGGTGGAGCAGGACGGGCTGGCGGGTGTCGGCGGCGTTGAACTGCCGGGCCGTGTCGGCCACGAACACCACCGGGAACTGCAAGCCCTTGGAGCGGTGGATGGTCATGATGGTGACGCAGCCGGGCCGCGCCCCGCCGGGGGCAGTCTCCTGCCCGGTGGAGCCTGCCAGCGTGGCCGCGTCGATGGCACGGACGAGGGCCGAGATGCCGCCCGCGCCCGCCCCTGCGCAGAAGGAGGCGAAACGCCGCGCGTCCTCCCGGCGGCGCTGGCCGTTCTCCATGGCACCGAGGGCGGCGAGGTAGCCGGTGGAGACAAAAATTTCTTCTAGCAGTTCCTCCACCGGCACGCTCCGGGCCATCCGGCGCAGGGCCGTCAGACGCTGGTAGAACGCCTGCACCCGGCGGGTGAAATCATCCTCCGCCCCGCTCTGGACGGCCTGTAAAACTGCGCCGTAGAGGCTGATGCGGGTGTGCTTATCGGGTGTCTGCGCCCCGGCTCGGAGGCGGACGAGGTCGTCGTCCGTAAAGCCGAACATCGGCCCCAGCATGGCGGCAGCGAGATAGATGTCCTGCGCGGGGTTGTCGATGACCCGCAGCAGGGCGATGAGGGGGCGGATGTGGGGCGCGTCCAGCAGGTTCTCCCGGGCGTCGGCGTAGACCGGGATGCCCCGGGCCGTCAGGGCCTCGGCGTAGGCCGGGAAGTCGCCTCTCGCCGCCAGCAGGACACAGCAGTCCTCGTACTGCACCGGGCGGGTGGTGCCGCCGTCCCGCACCGGCTCGCCGGAGGCCACCATCGCCTCGATGCGGTCGGCGATATACTGTGCATCCGTCTCGGCGGCATCGTCGGGCAGGAAGTGGGCCTCCACACTGCCCTCGTACTCGCCGGGTGCGCCGCAGACGAGGCGCTGTCCGTCGCCGTAGGCCGTGTCGCCCAGAGCAGGCGTCATGAGCTGTTCGAAGATAAAGTTGATGCCCGCCACCACCTGCGGGGCAGAGCGGAAGTTGGCGTCCAGCGCCAGCATGGCGTTCTCGCCGGGCCTGCCGTCTTCGGGCCGGGGGCGGGCCTCGCCGCCGGGCAGGAGGGGCCAGCTCTCCAGTTTTTCCCGGAAGATACTGGGGTCCGCCTGACGGAAGCGGTAGATGCTCTGCTTTAAGTCGCCCACGAGGAAGAGGTCATCCCCTGCCGGGCTGGCCAGACAGCGGTAAAGGGCGTCCTGCAGGGCGTTCGTGTCCTGATACTCATCCACCATGACGGCGGCGTAGCCCTGCCGGATGCCCTGACACAGCTCGGTGGGCTGGCCGTCGGCGTCCCGCAGGAGCCGCAGGGCCAGATGCTCGAAATCACTGAATTCCAGCAATCTCCTCTCCCGCTTCCGGGCCGCAAAGCGGGCGTCAAAGTCCCGCACGGCGGCAAAGAGGGCGCGGAGGCAGGGTTCGGCGGCTTTCCGGTCAAGCTCGGCTTCGTCGAGGCTGCAACTGATGAGGTCTTCGATTTTCTCAAAGAGCTTTGCGGCCTCGTCAGCCCGGGTCTTGACGGCGTCCTTGTGCTCACCGGTGAGCCGCTTTTTCATATTTTTGAGGCCGGGGGCCTGTTCCATGCCGAGGACATAGGGCGTCAGCCTGTCGTAGAGGGGCGTCCATTCCCCTGCCCCGGCCAGACGCTCCACCTCGCCCAGCAGGGCGGCGGAGTTTTCCAGCCTCTCGAGGGGTTCGGCGAACTTCTCGTTCACTGCCGCCATGGCCTTTTCCTTGGCGGCAGGGGTCTTTTTGCTGGCCTCGGCGTCGGCCTGCGCAGTCACGAAGTCCTCCCTGCAGTCGTTCAGCGCGGCGCAGAGCAGCTCCTTCGCAGCCCGGGCAGAGCGGGCGGCCTCCTGCATCAGAATATCATGCCAGCAGGTGCGGGCAAAGCCGTTCTCGTCCTGCCACGGGGCCAGCATCTCGTCCAGCTTTTTATCGTAGTCCGGCAGGGCGCGGAGGAAGTCATAGACCTGCAAAACCGCCTCCCCCGCCGCCTTGTCGGTGCGGCCCTTGCCGTAGAGGTCGGCAAAGGCGCAGAAGTCCGCATCCTGATAGGCCGCTTCCAGCGTCTCGGAGAGGGCCGCGTTCCGCAGCATCTCCACGCTTCCGGGGTCGGCAGGGGTGAAGTCCGGCGGGATGTCCAGCGCCTGAAAGTGCTTGTGGAGCAGGTCGAGGCAGAAGGCGTCGATGGTGCAGATGGGGGCTCTCTGCAGCAGCATCCGCTGGCGGCGGAGGGCCGTGTTGCCCGGCTCTGCCTGACTGCGGCGGAGCAGCGCCTGCCCGATGCGGGCGCGGAGCTCTGCGGCGGCGGCGTTGGTGAAGGTGACGATAAGGAGCCGGTCGGCGTCCACGGAATGTTCCGGGTCGGTGATGAGCCGGACGGCCCGCTCCGTCAGCACGGCGGTCTTGCCGCTGCCGGCGGCGGCGCTCACCAGCAGCGCACCGCCCCGGTCGTCGATGGCGGCACGCTGGGCCGGGGTCCATTTTGTCTCGCTCACTGGTCTTCCTCCTTTTTCTCTTCCGGTTCAAAAGGCTTTGCAGGGGCGTCCAGCGCCCGCTCTCCGATGCCGTCCTCATGGCAGCAGATGAAACCGTAGTCACACCACCGGCAGGGGCTGCGGCCCGTGACCAGCGGCTCGGCGGCGATGCAGCCGCCGTAGAGCTGTTCGCCCATCTGGGTCACAAGGTCGTCCAGATGGAGCTGGATGCGGGAGAGCTTGGCCTTGTCGGCACGTTTCTCTTTCTGGTAGGGGCTGGGTACACCGTTGCGGAAGCTGAAGGGCAGATACCGCCCGGTCTCCTCGGCGTCCATGGCGTCAAAGACCTTCTGCTCGTCCCGGACGAGGCCGTCCAGCTTGTATTCCATGCTCCGGGCGGCCTTGCCCCGGGTGGTCGTCTCGGGGGCCGGGTCGGCCAGCAGGTACAGCACACCCGCAGGTTCTGCCCCGGTAAAGCGTCCGTCGGCGTCCCGGGTCAGGCTGAACAGGTAGAGCAGCATCTGACAGTCGAGGCCGCAGTAGACTTCCCGCAGGTCAAGCTTTTTCGTGCCGGTCTTATAGTCCACCACCCGCACCCAGCGGGTGCCGTCGTCCTCGATCCACTCGTCGGCGCGGTCCACGGTGCCGATGAGCTGCACCGTCCGGCCATCCGAGAGGCGGTAGGTCTGGCCCCGCACGGCGTCCTCGCCGGGGCCGATCTTCAGCTCACAGGCCACCGGTTTGAAGCTGGACTGGCGCTGCTCGTCCCGCAGGTAGCAAAGCAGGCCCGTCATGCTCTTTTTGAGGCGGGAGAGCAGATATGCGAAGCGGGCCGTGTCCTCGGGGAGGTAGCGCTTTGCGTACTCATCTACGAGAAGCCCGGCCAGCGCCGCCATGGCCTCGTCGTCGAGGTCGAGGAAGGGCTGTAAGCCAGCGCAGGGGTTGTCAGGGCCGGGGTGGGGGTCGAGGGCCATCTGGAGCACCCAGTGCATGAGGGTGCCGCTCTGGTCGGCGGAGAGCTCGGCCCGCTTCCGGGGTCGCAGACCCAGCACGTACTGCAGGAAATAGCCGTACCGGCAGGTGTAGTATTTTTCGAGCTGACTGGGCGAGATGCGGAGCCGCCGGCCCAGCAGCGTTTCCAGCGCCTCGAGGTCGCTGACCTGACGGGGGCTGCGGCCCGCCATCCGGCGCAGGAGGGCGAGGCCCTCGGGTTCTGCCCCGCCGGGGACATGAAGGGCCTCGGTGAGGCTGGCGCGTTCGGTCTCCGTCAGGGGCCAGCCGCCGCCCAGCACGTCGAGGCCATCGGCGGCAGTGGCGGCAAGGTCGGTCAGATCGAGTTCCGGCGCACCCGGTCTCAGCACGTCCACGATGGGCTCGAGGGCAGCGCAGAGGGTCTGGCCCTGCCCCTTCGGCCAGCTGAGCCAGAGGCCCCTGGCCGGGGCGGTGAGGGCTTTATAAAAGCAGACCTGTTCCCGCACCACCCGGTTCTCGAAGCAGTCCGGAAGCTCGATCTCCTGCGCCATCAGGGCGTCGCGGTCAGCGTGGGTCAGCAGGCCCGTCTCGCCGGGCGCGGCGGGGAATTCGCCCTCGGAGAGGCCCAGCACAAAGACATAGTCCGGTGCGTCAAGGCGCATCTTGCCTGCGCTGGCCAGCACCACGGCGTCCAGCGTCTGGGGGATGTGGCCGAGGTCGGACGAGCGCAGTAGCAGCCCGAACAGCTCTTCGTACTCGGGGATGGTGACGCTCTGGCCGCCCAGCAGGCCTGCCATCTCATCCAGCAGTCCCATGACCACATTCCACTCCCGGGCGGCTTCCTCGGCGGCGGGGATGCCCCGCTCGGCCCGGATGGCCTCCACCTGCGCGGCCTGAGCGTCCTCCGCGCCCAGCTTCTTCAGGCAGAAGTAGAGGGCACGGCTCATCTGCTCGGCGTTGGCAGAGCGGAGCTTCGCGCGCAGGCCGTCGGCGGCGGTGATGAGAAGGGCGCGGGCCTTTTCGGCCCGGGCGAGGTTTTCTCTGTCCTCGTCGGTAGGCTCCACATCACCAAAGCCCCGGGGGTTCTTCTCGAAAGGCGCACGCCACGCCGCCGCGTTGGGCGACCAGGTGTAGGCGTAGTTCTCAAGGGCGCAGACCTCTTCCTCGGTGAGGGCGCAGAGGCCGGTCTTGGCCAGGGTGGTGAGCTGTTCCGTCAGCTCCACACCCCGGGCAATGGCCAGCAGACACCGCACCGCCGTGGCCGGGGCGCTGAACTCGGGAGTCGTTGGCTCGTCGCAGTAGAGGGGGATGTCCGCCATCCGGAACTCGTACTTCACGGCGGCGCGGTATTTCGAGATGTCGCGGCAGACCACCGCCACCTTCCCGCAGCGGACGCCCTGCCGCATGAGGCGGCGGATGGCAGCAGCGGCGGCGCGGGCTTCTTCCTCCCGGCTGGGGGCGGCGAATAATTTTATTTCCGGACAGGCCGGAGGCGGGTCACACCGGCCCGTGGCCAGCAGCTGGGCCGCAGCGGCAAGGCCGGGGGCGTCGGCGTGGCGCACATCCCGGCGCAGCAGTTCCGGCACGGCCACCGCAGTGCCGTTCCGGCGGGCCAGCTGGCGCAGCTGCGCCGCCACCTGCTTCGCGCCGGAGAAAAGGCTCACGTCCCCCGGCACGAGCGGGGTGCCGTCGTCGCAGAGGGCCACCGTCACGGTGGGCAGCGAGGCCAGCAGAGCGCCCATCAGCCGCTTTTTCGGGGCGTTGAAGGTGTCGAACTCGTCGATAAAGACGGCCCTGTCCCGCAGGAACTCCGGCAGTTCGCCCCGGGCCAGTGCGGCTTCGAGGCGGGATGCGGCCAGCTCCAGCCGGTCGGAGGGGTCCATGCCTGTCCCGGCCAGCAGGGTCTCGTAGCCCTGAAAGATGAGGGCCAGTTCGCTGAGTTTGGCGCTGTCGGTGCCGCAGTCCTGCGCCAGCTCATAGAGCTGCTGGCCCGAGAGACCCGCGCTCTTGAGCTCGTCGATGGTCTCGGCGGCCATCTGGCAGAAGGCGGCCGAGCGGCGGTGGCGGTAATAGTAATGGACGTTGTCCTGCAGTTCCTCGAGGGCACGGCGCACCAGCACGGCCCGGCCCGCGTCGCTGAGGGTCTGGATGGCAGAGCCGCCCTCCGCCGACAGGATATGCTCGGCGAGGCTGGTGAAGGAAAAGCTCTCCACCAGTCCGCTCAGCGCGTCGCCCATCTCCCGGTGGATGCGGCCCTCGGTGGACGAGGTGAACTGCTCCGGCACCAGCAGGATGCTCTTCTCCCCCGCCTCAGCCCGCGCCCGGATGCGCTGGTACAGCAGGGTGGTCTTTCCGCTGCCGGAGCCGCCTAAAAGTAGTTTTAACATGGTGAATCTCTCCGTTGGGTCAGTTTTCTATCGTGGGCGGCTTGCCCTCATTTTTCTATCATTGTACCACAAAATTGCAGCGACATCTATTCTGTGGTACAATGAAGAAAAAATCATCTCAGAAAGAGGACACCTGCATGAAAATTTTAGCAGTAGATTACGGCGACAGCCGCACCGGCCTCGCCACCTGCGACCGCACCGAGTTCCTGACTTCCCCCATCACACCTCAGATCACCGTCAAGGCCCGGGACAAAGTCGCCGCCAGGGTCTGCGAGGTGGCAAAGGAGATCGAAGCCGAGCTCATCGTCATCGGCCTGCCGCTGAACATGGACGGCACCGAGGGCGAGCGCGCCCGCAAGAGCCGCAAGCTGGCCAAAACCGTTGAGATCTGGAGCGGCCTGCCCGTCCGGATGTGGGACGAACGCCAGACCACCTGCGCCGCTGCTGACCTCCTCGACGAGAGCGGCACCTTCGGCGCAAAGCGGAAAAGCATCCTCGACTCGGTGAGCGCGACGGTCATTCTGGACGACTACCTCGCATGGCGGAAGGAGCATCCGGGGGAGGTCTGAACGCCCCCGCCGCCCCTGTGGCAAAGTTTCTTTGCGAAGTCCGGACAGTTTGTTGCAAAGTCCGCAGAAAATCGTCGTTTTCCGGTTTGTTTTCACAATTTTTCTGAGCCGAATTTGTATAGTTTTCCAGCTTGACAGCACCGGCTCTTCTCCGATAAAATGAGGGTAGAAGAACTCCCTGACCAGATGGCCGGAGATGACGCTTCTTCATGAGAAAAAACAACTGGACTCACCAAAACAAAAACGATTGGAGGCAACCCACATGACAAAACTGAGAAAGCTGACTGCCCTGCTTCTGGCCGGTGCACTGACCCTTCTGCTCCTGACCGCCTGCAGCGGTGGCGGCGGTTCTTCCGGCCCGGAGGCCCAAGCCGAAGCCGAGGTGATGCGGGCCATCCGAGGCAACCCCTCCACCGCAAGTCTGGCATATGACGATGAGATGCGGGACATTGCCAAAGCCAATCTGGACGCCGAACTGAAAGGCAGCTTCAGAGGGTACAAGGGCTACCACAAAGTAAAGATTGATCGGGAAAAATCCACTCTGACCCTCATCGCGCAGTACGATTACAAGGACACCACCTTGGAAAAACTCATCGGTTACATCACCGAGAACAACGAGGCTTCTAACCTGAACTTCAATCTTTCCAGTAAATGGACTAAGATAGGCGTAGCAGCCGAAACCCATCGGGGGAAGACCTACATCGCCATCACTCTACAGGTAAAGAAGACCTAACCTGTCCCTTTTCCCTTATAAACGCAGATCACCCGCCAGTTGGCGGGTGATTTTTTTGCAGCTGTCCCACCGCCCGGAGGGCGGAAAAACAGCTTCTTATTCAAATTTCGTGATGGTCACACTGTTGATGGTGATGGGTTCGGTGGGGCGCTGAGCTTCATCCACGCCGGTCTGGGCGATGGTGTCCACCACTTCCATCCCTTCGTACACCTGCCCGAAAACAGTGTCGGTGTAGTCGAGGTAGGGTGCGCCGCCCGCCGTCTGGTAGGCGCTCACCACGTCGGCCCGCCAGCCGGCGGCGTTCATCTGGTCGATGAGCTCCTGCGTCACCGAGCTGCTGCCCGGCAGGGTCTCCATGACATAGAAGACGCTGGCGCAGTCGCCGGAGGCGTCCGCTGCGGCACAGAGTGCGCCGGAATAGTGATGGAGCTTATCGGTGGTCTCGGCGGAGAAACGGTTCCCGTTCCAGATGGTGGTGCCTCTGCCGTCCGCGCCCTGCCCGGCCTCCACCACGAAGTCCTTCTCCACCCGGGTGACGGTCAGTCCGTTGTAAAAGCCCTGCTGGGCCAATGTCGTGAAGTTCTGCACGGCCTGCGGGGCCTCGGTGGAAAAAAGCACTGCTTTGAACACGCCTGCCGAGGTATCGAACACCGCGATGGTGTCCCCCGCCGCCGGGTGGGTGAACTGCAGCTCTGCCGACTCCACAGCCGGGCGGCTGACCGTCTGCACCGTGCCGGCCTTCCCGCCCTGGATGCTGGAGAGAATATTATGTGCACTGCATCCGGCCAGAACGGCCGTCAGGGCCAGTGCCGCCATTATTTTTTTCAAGGCTCTCATGAGCGGGCCTCCCTGTCCATATATTATAGCAAAGATGGCTTTTCAAAAGCTATCGCTATAGTATATCACATTCCGGCCCGGGAAGCGAGAGGGAAAAGCGTGAAAATTTGTTATTGGATTTCTATGCGAAAAACATCTTGACGAGCGGGCAAAAAAACGCTACACTATAGGCGTACCCGGAACCCACAGCTCAGAAGGAGCAGAGCGGGCAGGGTGTGACAGTTATTCCATTTTTTAGATATTTGACAGGAGAACGTGACTTATGGCAGAAGATATGAACAAGTCCGCCGCTGAGACCGAAGAGGAATATCAGCCTGACCTGATGACCCTCGAGGACGAGGACGGCAATGAGGTCACGTTTGAAGTGATCGACGCTCTGGACCATAAGGGCGTACATTACCTGGCCGTTGTCGAATACGCCGAGAATGAGGAAGACCTGGACGAGGACGCCCAGCTGGTCATCCTGAGCGTCGGCGAGGACGACGAGGGCGAGTATCTCGATGTGGTCGAGGACGATGAGACCCTGCTGGAAGTCAGCAAGCTGTTCGAGAAGCGTCTGAGCGACCAGTTCGAGATCGAGTGATTTCTCAGCAAAGACTTCCTGCCCGGCACGATTTGTTGCGGTTTATATGATCCTACTAATCATTCAACGGGAGCTTGGAGTTCGTCGGTGGATTGCAGACCTCCCCGTCATGGGTCGACCATGAAGGCTCGATGAGGAAGCGCGAAACCGGAGACAGAGCACCCACCTGTCCGCAAGGGTAGGTTTGATTGCCGCAGACGTCCGGGCGGGATTCTTTATAGGTATCAAAAAGGCTCTCGTGCCGTATTTCCTGCCGGCATGAGAGCCTTTTTCTTTTGTCTCTACTCCCCGGTCTCGTCTGTAAACAGGCCCGGGATACCGCAGATAGCGGCCACGCCCACCAGCGTGAACACGATGCGTGACCAGATGGACGCGCTGCCGCCCAGCAGCCAGCCGACGAAGTCGAACTGGAACAGGCCCACAAGACCCCAGTTGATGCCGCCGACGATCATGAGGATGAGACAGATTTTATAAAAGGTCTGCACAAAAAGACCCTCCTTCCTTTGGGCAGTATGCCCGACGGGAAGGAGGGTTATGCATTTTATAGGGTCAGCGCCGCTCGAAAGCCTCTCCCTCTGGGAGCAACGGCGACGACCGCCGCCAGCGGCGGAAACAGGGAGGAGCTGTTGGGG
>OLGH01003413.1_pt1 | contig 10880 bp, 9 predicted proteins | sample 1604851 | NCBI WGS metagenome assembly OLGH01 (sample SAMEA3888894, study PRJEB22519) | human gut metagenome | biome: human gut; feature: human-associated habitat; material: faeces | place: Denmark | collected 2010
TTCTTCAATCGTTTGCCCATGATGATGAACATGGCAATATAGGAGGCCCGTGTAAAAATGAGGACCAGCAAAGAAAGATAGAGAGATAATCCCACGATTCCAGTCTCCAGCCAATACATCGTAAGTAGGGAGTCCGGGGGCAATTCGGATAATTTACTATTTATAGCAAAACGTTCCATGCGTCCCCCGCTTAGTCCCAATCCGACCCCGAAGGGCTTATCCCCCATTAGAGGAATCATTTTTTCGTTGTTGATACCTCTGACTTTAAAAGAGGCATCTTCTTTATTGAAAGCGGAACGCATCCTGCGGATAATGGAGTTACTATTGCCTATATTGGTTTGGGTGAGAAATAAGATAATGACTATTAATATTCCTCCGGCAATGAATAGATTCTTGAAACTTCGACATAGTACTGCGTATGCGCATAACCCGACTAAAGGAACAGCAATGGCGCTACGGGTTCCGGAGATTAATAATCCGTAGGTAGAGGTAAGGGCAGTAAGCCAAAATAGATATTTTATCCAACGTGTTTTAACGAAAAAGCCTGAAATCCCGAATACGACTAGAGAAAGTCCCATTGTGATTCCAAAGTTTGCCGGATCCGATAGGAAGGAAAAGTAACGAACTCCGTAATGGATAATATGGGTTCTTGCCCCGCCTTCTACAAACAACCAGTATAATTCGGCAGAGTCAAATCCATGACTTTTTTGCCAATATCCTTTTAAGGCTGCCAATATGGATAAGATAGCCCACAGGACTAATAGCCAATGAAAATGTTTGAATTGAGTAAAGAGGACGGGTATAATTATAGCACTTATCAACGGGAAAAGAGCATATCCGTTTATGGCGATAAACCATGCGTCAGCCACCGCTAACGGGTTGAAAAGTTCAAATAAACAATAAAAGAACCATATACCCCATAAAGCGGTTAGCGCATTAAAGCCACGTCTCCATTCATATACTTGGAAGATGTTTTTTAAAAGAAGAAGACATCCGATCCCTAAAGTTAAACCGAGCATAATCATTCCAAATTTCAATGGAATATATCGGTCAATTCCAGTGATGACGTAGTTTATGACAAAAAAGACGTAAAAGTAATACTGTTTCCGGCAAAATTTGGCTGTAACCATGGCTATTGCCGGTAAACAGGCAAAAAGAAGGGCCGGGATAATTCCTCCTTTTAGTGTTAATAGGTATATAGCACTCAGACCGATGAAAAATGCGATCGCTGTAATATAGGACGAGCCATTTTTAATCATTACGGTGTTTATCTTTAGAGATTTGTGTTGTCCTGTCGTTTGCAGTTAGTCCTAATTGTGAAAGTTGATACAATAATTTGCGTAAAAAAGAATAAGGTGGCATTAAACCATTCACGTCTTCCGCCGCATCCCGTTTCGTGTAATTTAATACCAAAAACAGGGGTGCTTTATGACACATTTCTTTTGTCCGTTCAAATCGTTGTTGATCTGTATTTTTCCATGTACGTCTAGAATCTACAACTTGTAAATTTAGGCTGACATTTTGTAAGATATTGGCTGTTAATGCGGCTTCTTTTAACGAAGGATACTCTACGATAACGATTTTTTCCTTTAGGCTGTTCTTTTCCAAATCATCCGGGTCATTCATGTTCAAGGATTGAATAAAAGCTTGAGCATCTGTCTGTGGTTCATTTTGCCAGGATAATTGTGTTACGTCATATCCTCGTTCCATAAATTGTTGAGCCATTTGCTCCATGATATAGCTCTTTCCTTCTCCGGGTTCGTTACTGATTAAATTTATAATATTACTTTGATCAGGCTTAAAATAAGTCGTTGCGGAATTGCACAAGTTTTGTGCGGAAAGCGTGGCGTAAACTTTATTATATCTTCTGGCTGCAAGAGATAATTGCCGGGTGAAAGCTCCCAGAACCTTACATCCGGTTAATTGTTCGGCTTTGAAGAGATTGTGTAATGTATGATCCAGTATCTCAATAATCAAGAAGAAAAATATTGTGAATATTAATGTTGCTAAATAAGCTCCGATTGTTAGTAATTTGTGTTTACCAAGTGCGGAGGGAACTAAGGGGTAGTAGGGGGCGTTCATTAGTTTCAAACTGGCAGAATTCATTTGAATACTCTTCTGTTTTAATAAAGCTGTATTCAAGGCGTCAAGAATCGCTAAATATCTTCTTTCATTGATGTTTACCATACGTTCTTTACGTGTTAGGGTCGAACCGATAGGGGCAAAATGAATGTATTTTTGAGCCATATGAATCTTTCGTTTATTTAAAACGATTAATTCTGCCTGAGCCTTTTTATAGGCGAGAACTTGTTTCAACCACTCTTCGATCATGTTCTCGTTGGAAATTCCCTCTTTACTATATTTCAGATACCCTATTTTATGAACGGCTTCAGTTAAAGCCGTCTCGTTTTTGTCTAATTCACGCTGGAGAGAATCAATGGTTACTTTCGAAACAGCATCACTCGTGTAGTATTTTGCCATGGCCAGCTTTTCATTGATCTCGCTGATTTTGCTATTTAAAAGGATAAACGAATTATTGTTTTGAATAATTTCCGTGTATAATTGCATCCTTTTTTCGAGTTCCCGTTTTAAACTATCAGTTGAATTATAATTATTTAGTGTTTCCCAGTATTGTAATTCGTAATCCCGATTCAAAGCTGCCACATGCTTTGTCTCTTCGTCATAATTGATCACTTGTTTTTCCACTCGATATTTGGTAAGGGAATCTTCTGAAATCTTGAGTTCTTTTCCAATACTATCCAGTTCGTGGCGGAAATGTTTGATGACATTATTAGTTTCGCCGAAACGTAGCTCTTGATATTGTTTATTAAATTCATCAATCAAAATCAGTACTGTTTGATATGCGATACCGGGATCGTTTGTTGTATATGAAACTTCAAGCACATCACTATTACCAAGGCGTTTGACATATATTTTTTTCAAAGTTTCCCGATTTACATAGGGGAGATTCCATTGATATATTCCGTAGACGTAGTTTGTCGGATCGTTTGTTTCATAAGCAAGTAACTTTTCGTAGGTACGTTGCTCGTTGATCGAATCATTATCAGATTTTTTATCTATTAAATTATGAATAGGTATTCCGTGATTGTAGAGATTTCTATAATTACTGGCTTTTGTATAGATATTGTCTTTATGGGGATCACCGTATACCATAATGCGAGCATATAGGCGTAATTAAACCTGTTTTAAGGTTTGGTCCGCAGTGATGATATTTAACAGGTTATCCATCATACTACCTTGAGTATAAGATGTCGTGGTAACCCCGCTTTCGGATAAAATATTGACACCCGTGATAATTCCGGTATATATGGAGCAAGTCGTCGTGTAATCGCGGGGGGAATTATTGGTTTTCCAGTAGACGAGAGAAGCAACGATAATCGGTGCTATGATCAACCAGAAGCGAATACGATAGAAGAACTTGATAAAGTAGGTAATATATTTCATGGCTATTGGTTTCTAAAATGAATATTACTGATGAGTTCAAGCTTTAAGAACATGATGTTTAATTCATTTATGATTTTCTCATATTCAATTTTTGCCACTTTCTGTGAATGTTTCAAGTCACTTAGCGACCTGTCCTTGTTGTTTTTGTTATTGATATAGTCAAGCTCCGCTACCTGATATTCTGCGTTATACAGGGTAATGGACTCTGTTGCTAGCTTTAACAATTTCAATTGGTATTGAATGTTGCAATATAATTCGATAATTTCGTTTTTGATTTCATCGAATTTAATCTGTTGCGTGTACTCTGCATTCTTGACAAGTTCTTTTTGTTTTTTCACGTTTACCCGATGGCTGAAGAACCTGTTGAAAGGAATAATGATATTGGCTCCTATGGACCAGCTATTTTGAGTTGCTCCGGAATATACGGTTGTTAAGGGTGTATACTGGCTTTCTTGATCGGTATATGTTCCGAGAATTCCATACGTGTACCCGGCTCGTACGGAAAAGTATTGTAACCAATCTCATTTGGTTGCATTTAGGTCATTACGGGCAGCCTCGATAGATGCGCCTATTGCTTTCAGCCGGGGATTTGTTTTAGCTCCTTCAAAAAGCGAGTCCAGTGGAGGTAATTGATAGTTAATATATTCATTGGTTGTTAATGTTTGCGGAACGAAACTTTCATAAGGAAGAATAGAATCCCTTTTCTGTTTCTCTTGAGCAAGGCAAACAAAATCAGCACATAATAAACAGGCTATAATAATATATTTAGCACCCATATTTTAAAATATTGTTAATCACACATTCTCTTTTTGCACAAACGCCGTGAATGTTTTGCAAATGATCTTTATATCGTTCCCGAACGAAAAGTTGCGGGCATATTTTATATCTAGTTGTTTTCTTTCTTCTGCGGAAAGGGCTCCTTGGTCACCTCTTTTTTCTACTTGCCATAAACCGGTGAGTCCGGCAGGTGCCATGAAACGCTCGATGTATTCGTCCGTGGTTAGTAATTCCGCCTCGTATAAGGGGAGGGGGCGGTTGCCGACGATGGACATATCTCCTTTCAGTATATTAACCAGTTGAGGAAGTTCATCAATGCTATATTTACGGATGAAACGTCCGACTTTGGTAATTCGGGGATCGTTCTCGAATTTGACGAAAGCATTTTTCTGTTGTTTCCGTCTGTTCTCTTCCGATCTTTAATAATTGTTTTTCTGTCGTGATGAAATCATCGGCCACGAGAAGAGTCTCGTTGGTTTGATTGGAGGTTGGGGAAGTTTCGGTATGAGCCTGTTGATCTTGTGTTTCTTCCCGGTATTGATTCAAGGCCTCGAATTCCTTCAGGCGTTTGTCCGCATCCACGTACATGGAACGGAATTTGAGGAAATCAAATATGTCGTAATTACTTCCGACTCGTTTGGATTTATATATAATAGGACCTTTACTTTCGATCCGGATGGCAAGTGCCGTTACAATCAGAAACGGGGAGAGGCAAATAATTGCCGTCCCGGAAAAGAGAATGTCAAATGTTCTTTTCCACCAAGGGAGCTTGAATCTCCGGGGATTATTTTGAACATGAACTGTCGTGTGCTGTTTTATTTTAGGCAGGAAAGCCAATGTCGTTTGTAAATCTTCCGGGGTTGTGTTGATATTGACGATTTCGCTAGTGCCAGCATGAAGATAGTCCACAATATCTTCTTTTGCAATCTTCTCTGAAAGCAGTAGTAGATACGTGTTCTTCAGATCGCCTTGAGCGATGGCATTCAACCATTGTAAATCCCTTTTTTTATTGTATGATTCGACGAAGATATAGGTAGGGGATATATCTTTCTTCGATTGTTCATTGATGCACAAAATCGTTTTAATCGGGTTATTGAAAGTAATAACTTGACAATTCAGACAGTGTGATATTTTGTTTATCCAGTCCGTGTTTTCCCCGATATAGTACGTGTACATATCTTTACCGCAATAAATTACGTACTCTGATCTTCAGCTCCTGCGGGTTGAAAGGTTTTAGCACGAAGTCAGAGGCTCCTGCCTCCAGCAATTCAATTCGGTCGTTACTGCTCTCCAGGCTGGATAAAATAATAACGGGTATAAAATTGAACGTGGAGCTTGCTTTTAGCTGCTTGAGGAATGTTCTTCCGTCCATTTCCGGCATATTTACGTCCGATATAATAAGATCGGGAATGTTTCCTGCGTGCATCCATGCAAGAGCTTCAATCGGATTTCCTTCCGAATGTACATTATAATCCTTGGATAGTTGGATCGTGATGACTTTCGCTATTTCAGGCTTATCATCCACTATCAGAATGTTTTTACTCATATATCACCTTCTTTTAACAGCACAAAGATACAACATTGTTACAAAATAGCCTTATTTTTGTTTGTGTAAATGTGAGAAATGTTTATTTTTTTTGTACATTTCGTCGATTTTAATCGAAATATAGAATGGGTGTATATGAAAGCCTTACGAGAGAAGAACTCGTTAGAAAGTTGTTGGCGCAAGAAAATTTGTGTCATGAGCTGCAAGGAAAAGTCGGGAAATTGCAAGAAGAGATTTTCCAACAAGCAAAGAACGGGGAGAGCGAGGGGGAAAATGAAGGTGATGTATGTGAGAATGTGGTAGTGAAACGAACAGAAAAGTTCTTGGCGGATAACGTGGTCAGGTTATCGTTAATGTTAGAGGCCGGTAACGTTTTCCCCTGGTTTGCAGATATTGTCAGCGGGAAAATCGAAATCGGGGATGAATTATTCAAGGCGTACGGCGTTGATCGAAAGGAATTTCATGATGACTTTTTTCGTATGACCACTTTTATTGCCAGTATTTATCCGGATGATCGGGGAATTTTTGAGGCTATTTATAATAGTCTTTTGGCGGGTGAGTCGTGTAAGATTGGGCTGGAACTCCGGTTAGATTTATTAAATACCGGGGAGTATAAATGGGTGGATTTAAAAGGGGTGGCTCAGGAATTTGACGAACGAGGAAAAGTTACGAAAATTCTGGGTTTTATTGCTGATATTCAAAAAAGAAGAGATGATGAACAGGCTTTAATCGAGGCCAAGCAACGGGCGGAAGAATCGGATCGTTTGAAATCGGCCTTTTTGGCTAATGTTAGTCACGAAATTCGGACTCCGTTGAACGCTATTGTCGTTTTTTCCGAGGTGATTGCTCACACGGAAAGTGAATGTGAACGGGAAGAATATTTGGATATTGTCAAGGCGAATAGTAATTTATTGCTGCATCTGATTAATGATATTCTTGATTTATCTCGCATCGAATCCGGTAAAATGGAATTTATAGATGAGAATATACAGATGGACGAGTTGTGCGAGGAGTTACGGCAAATGCATCAGATGCGGATAAAGAATGACGTGAAGGTAATTTTGAAGCGACCCGTGGCATCTCTGACGATTGTTTCCGATTCTCACCGTTTGAGACAACTCTATTCAAATTTGATTTCCAATGCTATAAAATATACAGAAAAAGGGTCAATCACTCTCGGGTACAAGTTGAAGGGAGATATGATGGAAGGATATGTGCGAGATACCGGGAGCGGGATTCCGGCAGAAAAATTGAATAATGTATTCGGGCGTTTTGAAAAGCTGGATTTGTTAAAACAGGGCTTCGGGTTAGGGTTGTCTATCTGTAAATCCATTCTGGACAAAATGGGTGGAGAAATCTGGGTAGAATCCGAGCTTGGTGTCGGGTCTTGTTTCTATTTTTCAATACCTTATAATGGTACGTTTCCGGTTGCAGGAGAACAGAATAAACCGTTAATATTGGTAGCGGAAGATATGGATTGTAACTACGAGTTGGTCAAGGCTATACTGGAAGAGCGCTATTCCGTGCTAAGAGCGAATGACGGGATTGACGTGGTGACAAAATACGAATCGAGTAAACCGGATTTAATTTTAATGGATGTCCGGATGCCGGGATTGGATGGCCTGTCTGCGGCTGGGATTATCCGGGAATTGAATCCAACCATTCCAATTATAGCTACCACGGCCTTTGCTTTTGAAACGGATCGTGAAATGGCTCTTGCTGCCGGATGTAACGAATATATGCCCAAACCGTTAGAGGCTGAAAAGTTGAAAACTATGATTGAAAGATGTCTCGAAAATAAATTATAGTTTGTACATTTGTAACAGCGTTTACGTGCGTTAATTAAAAAATGAAGTGTATGAAAATAAATCCTGCTGAATATAAAATATTAGTGGTGGATGATGTTCAGTCAAATGTGCTGTTGTTAAAAGCTTTGCTTGGGCGTGAGGGGTTTGGTATCGTGTACGCAATGAACGGGACGGAAGCTTTGGAAAAAGTGAAAAGTGAACATCCGGATTTGATTTTGTTGGATGTTATGATGCCCGATATGGACGGGTTTGAGGTGGCAGGACGTTTGAAGGTGGAGCCGGAACAAGCTGAAATTCCGATTATATTTTTGACCGCGTTGAATGACTCGGCAAGTGTTGTGAAGGGGTTCCAACTCGGGGCGAATGATTTTATATCGAAACCTTTTCGTCGGGAAGAGCTGTTGATCCGGGTGGAACATCAACTTTCTCTGGTGGATGCCAGACGAATTATTCTACGTCAGACCGAGGAATTAAGAAAGACAATAGCCGGTAGGGATAAACTTTATTCCGTGATTGCTCATGATCTGCGCTCCCCGATGGCCTCCATCAAGATGTTGTGTAACACGATTATGATGAGTATCGACCCGCAAACCGTTCCGGGGGACGTGTTCGAGATGTTGGAAATGACCAATAAAACGGCAGAGGAAGTATTTTCTTTATTAGATAATCTGTTAAAATGGACCAAGAGTCAGTTGGGTAAGTTATCCAATGTTCCGCAACCGATAGATATGGTCGGTTTGGTTGATGGGGTTATTGAGGTGTTTAAGCCGATAGCGGAGAGCAAGTCAATTTCCTTGGAATTGAATTCAGAAGTCGAGTTTATCAATGTTATCGTCGACATCGAGATGATAAAATCCGTCGTGCGTAATTTGATTTCGAATGCGATTAAATTTAGTCATAAAGATACCGTTGTTATGGTACACGTGAAGATTCAAGATGTTGCCGATGAGAACAAGACGGGAGAGGGGAATGGTAAAGAAGTACTTGTCACCGTGTCTGATAGAGGCTGTGGGATCAAAAAAGAAGATCAAGGAAAACTGTTAAATGAGGCCACGCATTTCACGACCTTTGGTACGAATAGCGAGGAAGGCTCCGGTTTGGGCCTATTATTGTGTAAAGATTTCGTGAGCAAAAATCATGGGCGCTTGTGGTTTACCTCTGAAGAAGGTGTCGGTTCAAACTTTAATTTTACAATTCCGATAAAGTGATTTTATTCCAGACAAATCAGTTACAGATTAACAAGTTACAGGTTGGTATCGTATGAACTTGTAACCTGTTAACTTGTAACTTGCAACTAACATAAAAGGCGGTCAATCGACCGCCTTTTATGTTTCTTATTCAAATTCTTTTAGAATTTTCTCTACTTCTCCGGGGGTAACCCGTCCGTAAACTTTTTCACCGATCAGTACAACCGGGGCAAGTCCGCAGGCGCCCACACACCGCAAGCTGGTTAGAGAGAACTTCCCGTCTGGGGTAGTCTCTCCGACATTTACTTTTAGGATACGTTTGAATTCATCCAGAACTTTCTCTGCACCCCGAACGTAGCAAGCGGTTCCCATGCACACGGAGATCGGGTGTTCCCCTTTCGGGGTCATTGAGAAGAAAGAATAGAAGGTCACCACCCCGTACACTTTGGATACGGGTATATCTAGTTGACGGGCGATCACTTCCTGCACCTCTCTGGGCAGGTAGCCGATCAAGCCTTGTGCTTTGTGCAAGATGTTAATTAACTCTCCCGGTTGGTTCCCGAATTCTTCACACAGTTTTACCAGTTGGTCAACTTTGCACTTCGCTAATGTTATTTGTGTCATAATGATAACTTCGAATATTATTGTTCAATAATCTCTTTTCCTCTGTTAAAGTAGCACGTATGCAGCAAATGATGGGCTCTTTCGCTCATGGGTTTGCCCAAGAACTCTTCGTACAACGAGATGATGTACGGGTTCTGGTGGGATTTCCGGAGCGATTTTTCGCTGTCTTCCGTGTAAAGAGCCCGTGTACGTGCTTTCAACAAAGAAGAATCTCCATGGTGCAAGGGCTGACCTCCACCACCGATACATCCACCGGGGCAGGCCATAATCTCGATAGCATGGTATTTGGATTTACCGGCTCTGATTTCGTTCATGAGCTTGCGGGCATTTCCTAAACCGTGTGCCACGGCTACTTTCAATTCGAATCCGTCGACATCAATCGTGGCTTCTTTCAGATTCTCGATACCTCTGACACCTTCAAAGTTCACGTTATCCAAGGTTTTACCCGTGTGGATTTCGTAAGCTGTACGTAAGGCGGCCTCCATCACGCCTCCGGTTGCCCCGAAGATTACGGCAGCACCCGTGGATTCTCCCAGCGGTGCGTCGAAGTCTTCGTCTTCCAGTTGCATGAAATTGATATTGGTCTGTTTGATCAACGCGGCTAACTCTCGGGTAGAGATGGAGTAATTTACATCCGGGTCCCCGTTTGTCTTGAACTCGTCTCTTTCACACTCGAATTTCTTGGCCAGACAAGGCATCACGGATACCACGATGAGGTTTTCACGTTTGATACCCATTTTTTCGGCCCAGTATGTCTTGGCTATAGACCCGAACATTTGTTGTGGTGAACGGGCACTTGACGGCATATCCAGTAAATCCGGGAATTGTTTCTCGAAGAAATTCACCCAACCCGGGCAGCAAGAGGTGATGATCGGTAATTTCACCGATTTATCGCCATTCAGGAATGCTCCCAGACGACCCAGTAATTCGGTGCCTTCCTCCATGATGGTCAAGTCGGCTGCGAAGTCGGTGTCGAATACCTTGGCAAAGCCCAGTTTGCGTAAAGCGGCCACCATTTTTCCGGTAACAGAAGTTCCTGCTGGAAGAGCGAACTCTTCACCCAAGGCGGCACGGACGGCCGGGGCGGTTTGCACGATCACGGTCTTGTCCGGATCAGCTAAATCTTTGATCAGGCGGTTCGTGTGATCCAGTTCCGTCAAGGCTCCCACGGGACATACGGCAACGCACTGTCCGCAGAAAGTACATTCGGAATCTTGCAGTGACTGGTCGAATGCGGGCATCACGACGGAGCTGAATCCCCGGTTAACGGCACCCAGCGCACCCACGGTCTGCACTTCATTACACATCATCTCGCAACGACGGCAATAAATACATTTCGTGGCATCCCGGCGGATAGAAGGGGACAGGTCAACTCTGAATTCCGTTTTCTCTCCCTCGAAAGGAATTTCCCGGATACCCAATTTAATAGCTACGGATTGCAATTCGCAATTACCGGATTTGGCACACACCAGA
>OLGH01003422.1_pt1 | contig 10865 bp, 10 predicted proteins | sample 1604851 | NCBI WGS metagenome assembly OLGH01 (sample SAMEA3888894, study PRJEB22519) | human gut metagenome | biome: human gut; feature: human-associated habitat; material: faeces | place: Denmark | collected 2010
ACCAACGGAACGGAAATATGTGCCGAGGTAAGGCTTGCCAGAGGCAATGCCGAAACCGATTTCGTTGAGGACAACATATATCTTTCCGGTGGCGAAGGAGTAGGAAGAGTAACAAAAAAAGGACTTGAACAGCCTGTCGGTATGGCGGCAATAAATGTTGTGCCGAGAAAAATGATATTTTCGGCAGTAAGGGAGTCAATGAACGGAAACGAAAAGCCTGTTACCGTTACAATATCCGTTCCGGACGGAAGAGAGCTTGCGGAAAAAACATTTAATCCGAAGCTTGGCATAATCGGCGGAATATCCATACTCGGAACAAGCGGAATACTTGAGCCTATGAGCGAACAGGCACTTATAGATACAATCCGTACAGAGGTCAGTATGCATGTTGCAGAAGGTGAGAAAATGCTGCTGGCAGCACCTGGTAATTATGGACAGGATTTTTTACTCAATACTCTTAATATAGAACTGAAAAGAAGTATCAAATGCAGCAACTATATAGGAGATACTATAGATATTGTGTGTGCTTCGGGAGCAGAAGGCATGCTTCTTGTGGGACACATAGGAAAGCTTGTAAAGCTTGGAGCAGGGATTATGAATACACATTCAAGGATTGCAGATGGACGTATGGAGGTGCTTACTACGTGTGCAGTGCAGGCAGGGGCAAAACCTGATGTGCTAAGGCAGCTTCCAGGGTGCGTTACAACAGATGCAGCACTTGAAATATTGAAAAAATCAGACATGCTTGAAGCGGTAATGGAACAGCTTATGATACGTATTGAAAATGTACTCGAAAGAAGGAGTGCAGGCAGTATAAAGATTGCTGCCATAGTGTTTTCCAATGAATATGGAATACTTGGTAAAACTAAGCTGGCAGATGAGCTGCTGGAAAAGATAAAAGCTTAAGTATAAGAAGTATATAGAAGAATGGAGATTTATATGGTGAAGATTGTTGGAGCAGGACCAGGTGCAAAGGATCTTATAACTGTGCGTGGGATGAAGCTTTTAAATGAAGCAGATGTTATTATATATGCAGGTTCACTTGTCAATGAAGAATTGCTTGAGTATGCAAAAGAAGCCTGTGAGATATATAATAGTGCATATATGAATCTGGATGAAGTTATAGATGTGATAGTTAAGGCTGAAAATGAGGGTAAAAAGGTTGTACGTCTGCATACGGGTGACCCTTCATTATACGGAGCTATACGTGAGCAGATAGAAGAGCTTGCAAAGCATGGAATAGCCTGCGAAGTATGTCCGGGAGTTAGCAGCTTCCTTGCAGCGGCAGCAGCTGTGCAGTGTGAATATACAGTTCCATCAGTATCACAGTCAGTTATTATCACAAGGATGCCAGGAAGAACGCCAGTACCAGACAATGAGGATATAGGCAGACTTGCAAAGCACAAAACATCTATGGTTATCTTCCTTAGTTCATCCCATCTTAAAGAACTCACGGAAAAGCTGTATGAAGGTGCATACACACCAGATACTCCATGTGCATTGGTGTATAAGGCAAGCTGGAAGGATGAAAAATGTATACGGACAACGCTTGATAAACTCGCAGAAACGGCAGAAAAAGAGGGCATAACAAAGACAGCTCTTGTCATGGTAGGAGATTTCCTTGGCGATAAATATGCATTTTCAAAACTATATGATAAGGATTTTAAGACGGAGTATCGAAGATAAGAATGAGAACTATCATTATTACATTTACGCATGATGGCATGAAGGTGGCAAAAAAAGCTGCACAGAGTATAAAGGATGATATGAATGTTGATATATACTGCCACTCAAGATGTGCAGATAATTATGATAACGTCATATCATTTGATTCGGTTGGAAGAGTTATACGTGAGCAGTTTATGAATTGTGACAGAATACTGTTTATATGTGCAGCCGCTATTGCGGTAAGAACTCTTGCACCATACATAAAGAGTAAGGTTACAGATCCGGCGGTATTAGTTGCTGATGAACAGGGAAGATTCCTTATATCTCTTCTTTCGGGGCATCTTGGAGGTGCAAATGAATGGTGCAGCCAGTTATCATGTAAAATAGGTGCAGTGCCAGTTATTACAACAGCTACGGATGCAAGAGGTGTCTTTGCAGTTGATATGTTTGCCAAGGAGAACAATATGCGTATACTCAATCCTGTTATGATTCAGGATATATCAGGCAGAGTGCTGAATGGTGAACCTGTCGGAATAGCAGGTGATAAAGCATATAAAAAGCTGTTAGAAAAAACTGTTAAAAAGTGGAATGGGCAGCTTACAATGTTTGGAGAGGAAGCATATGAAACAGACTATGAAGCAGCATATGAAACAGCCGGACAAAGCAGTATAGATAAATATGAAAGTGGAATACAGATCATAACAAGTCCGTCTGACCATATGATATTCAGGCGTACATTAAAGCTTGTGCCTATGGATCTTTTCGTAGGAATAGGCTGTAAAAGAGGAAAAACAAGCGGGCAGATAAGAAAAGCGGTAAGCAGTACATGTGATAAGAATGACCTGCTTATGGAAAGAATAGCGGCGGTTGTTTCTGTTGACAGAAAAGCTGACGAACAGGGGATAATAGATTTTGCACGGGAACTGAAAGTGCCATATAAAACATATTCAGCACAATATCTTAACACTATCAGAGGTGAATTTACTGCATCAGGCTTTGTTAAGGACAAGGTTGGAGTTGATAATGTGTGTGAGAGAAGTGCATGTGCAGCCTCAAAAGATAAAAGATGTATTGTAAAAAAAACAGTCTGTGACGGAGTGACAGTGGCAATATATGCATAGAATGATAAATTTTATTTCGTAAAACAAGGAGGTATGTATGCTTAAGATAGTTGGGTTTGGAAGCGGGGCTAAAGATAATATGACACTAGAAGCCTTTGCAGCTATTTCTGATGCCAGGCTTATAGTTGGATATAAGACATACGTTAACATATTAAAACGGTATTTTCCTGAAAAAGAGTATTATTCTACAGATATGATGCATGAAAAAGAGAGGTGCCAGTACGCTATAGATAAGGCAGAGGAAGGCCTGGAGGTAGTACTTGTATGTAGTGGTGACAGCGGGATATATGGCATGGCAGGTCTTGTATATGAGCTTGCTCAAAAAAGAGTACAGATAAAGGTTATCTCAGGTGTGACAGCAGCAAGCAGTGGTGCAGCTATTCTTGGAGCTCCGTTATCACATGACTTTGCTGTTATAAGCTTAAGTGACTGTATGACACCATGGGAGCTTATAAAGAAAAGAGTGAGGGCTGCTGCAGACAGTGATATGGTAATGTGCATATATAATCCGTCCAGCCGAAGAAGAGCTGGATATCTTAAAGAGGCATGTGAGATCGTGTCAGAGATACAATCACCGGATACAATATGCGGATATGTTAAAAACATAGGCAGGGATAATGAAAAGGCAGAGATACTTACGCTTAAAGAACTGGCAGAATGTGATGTTGATATGTTTACAACTGTATATATAGGAAACAGCCATACTAAGGTTATAGATGGCAGGATGGTCACACCAAGAGGGTACAAGGTTATATGATGAAAAATGTTACTGTTATGCTTTTTGCAGGCACGACAGAGGGAAGAAGACTGTGTGGATATCTGGCAGAAAAAAGTGATACAGGGTTTATCACGCATGTATATGTGACGACAGAATATGGGAAAGAGATTATTTTAGAGCTATCTGAAAATATATATAAAGAAAAGCTTCACATACATGTAGGCAGACTTGATGAGGAAGCTATGCAAAAGGAACTTGCATATATAAAACCGGATATTGTTATAGATGCAACACATCCATATGCCAGAGTAGTAACACGCAGTATAAAAGATGTATGTGATAAAGCGGATGTACAGTACATAAGAGTGTTAAGAGAGGAAACGGTTCCCAAAGCAGCATGTGATGATGGAGTGTCTTTAGATGACAGGCTTGTGTATACAGACACTATGCAAGAGGCTGTTTCTATTCTAAACAGTAAAGCTTATCTTAATAAAAATATATTACTTACAACAGGAAGTAAGAACATCCCTGAATATGTCAATATAAAAGACTATAAAAAGAGAGCTTATCTAAGGCTGCTGCCTGATCCGTGTATGCTTCAGAATGCTATAGATGCAGGCTTTTTTCCAGCACATCTTATAGCAATGCAGGGACCATTTTCTACGGAAATAAATGCAGCATTAATCAGACAGTTTCACATAGATGTGCTCGTGACTAAAGAGTCAGGAAACAGCGGTGGATACAATGAGAAGCTTATGGCAGCAGAACAGACAGGAGCGGATGTTGTGGTTATAAAAAGACCTGTTGAACATGAAGGAAAATGTATAAAAGAGGTCATAGAGTATCTTGAAAAGCTGTAAATATAGCTTATCATATGGTTAAAAAGCAGAGTGATATAAGGGAGAAGCAGATGAAACAGGTGTATATCATAGGAATGGGGCCGGGCAGCAGAAAATGTCTTACACAGCAGGCAAGTGAAGCAATAGAACACGCAGATGTTATTATAGGTTCTAAAAGACTGCTTGAGGCTTATAGTAACACAGATAAAAAACTGTTTTTTGCTGTTACAGCCAGGGATATTTACGATATTATAAACAAAGAAAAGGCTTTAATATATGCAGTTTTAATGTCAGGTGATACAGGCTTTTACAGCGGAACAAAGAAGCTTACAGAGCAGCTTTATAAAGCACAGGAGGAAAGTGTTATAAAAAAGTATGATATAAATATTCTTCCTGGAATATCTTCTGTTATATATCTTGCTTCAAAGATAGGACAGCCGTGGGAGATGGCGGCAATGGTCAGTCTGCATGGTAAGAAACAGAATTATATTCCGCTTGTCTTAACTAATGAATGGACATATTTTCTTACGCAGGGCGATGTTTCTCATATTTGTAATCGGCTTTGTGAGTCCGGACTGGGCGAGGCAGATATATGGATAGGTGAGAATATGTCATATGATAATGAAAAGATATTATCAGGGCACGTAAGTGAATATGCAGAATATACGGCAGCAGGACTAACAGTTATGGCGGTTCATAATCATTATCCCAAGGCAGCTGTTATGACAGGTTTGCCAGATGAGAGTTTTATACGTGCAGATATTCCTATGACAAAGCGCGAAATCAGGGCAAGTGTTGTAAGCAGGTTATCACCGGCTAAGGATGCCATAGTGTATGACATCGGTGCAGGAACAGGTTCGGTTTCTGTAGAACTTGCCATGCATGCCTTATATGGAACAGTATATGCAGTTGAAAGAACGAAAGAAGGCTGTGAGCTTATAGCGCAAAATGCCAGAAAATTCGGACTTGATAATATAGATATCATTAATGCCAGTGCTGCAGATGTGATAGAGAAACTGCCTGCTGCGGATTCAGTATTTATAGGTGGAAGCGGTGGAGAGCTTGAAAAAATAATGGACATAGTATTAAAGAAAAATCCTGGCGTACACATAGTTATAACAGCAGTGACATTAGAAACGCTTAATGATTCCGTAAGGCTTATGGAAGATAAAAAAGTGGATGTTATAGATATTGTACAGATAGCAGTAACACAGATAAAGAAAAGAGGCAGATATCATATGTTAGCTGCTAACAATCCAGTATTTATTATTGAAGGAAGAGGTAACAGATGAGTCGAGTCATGATAGCTGCTACGGGCAGTGGAAGCGGCAAAACAACTATTGTATGCGGCTTATGCCAGTGTATTAAAGATATGGGCTTAATGCCTTTAGCGTTAAAATGTGGACCTGATTATATAGATTCAATGTTTCATTCAAGAGTATTAAACATGAAAACAGGCAACCTTGACAGCTGGTTCTGTGATGAAAATACTATAAAAGAGCTGCTTTTTAGAAAAGAATCAGAAAGTGACATAACTATAATAGAGGGAGTTATGGGCTATTATGATGGACAGGGCTTTAGCACGAAGGGAAGCTCATATGAGATAGCTGATATCACAGATACACCAGTTATTCTTGTAGTGAACTGCCGAGGCATGAGTAATTCAATAGGAGCGGTTCTTAAAGGTTATAAAGAATATATAGAAAACAATCATATACAGGGCGTTATATTTAACAATCTGTCTTCTAAGTTATATAAGGATGCAAGTATGGCGGCACATATGGCTGGAATAAAGCCGTTGGGTTATCTTCCTGTAAACAAGGCCATAGCACTTGAAAGCAGACACCTTGGTCTTGTTACATCCGATGAGATTGAACATTTTAAGGAAAAGGTTGATACTATTGCGGGTCTTATGAAGGAGAGTATTGATATCAAAGGTATTATAGAACTGGGACATACAGCCACAAAGTGTAAGACAGGCTGTGAATTAAATGCTTCTGATAGTAAAGCCTGCAAAAAAACAGAAAAAAGTAATAAAGAAGATATCATACATATTGCAGTAGCAAGGGATGAGGCATTTTGTTTTCTTTATGAGGATAATCTTGAATTCTTAAGGGAACATGGGTGCGAGCCTGTATATTTTAGTCCGCTGAGGGATAAGAAGCTTCCAGATGATATTGATGGATTATTATTGTATGGAGGCTATCCAGAGCTTCATGCCAAAGAACTATCGGATAATGTTTCCATGAGAAACGATATAGCGGATAAGATACGGGGAGGACTTCCATGTATAGCAGAGTGTGGTGGATATCTGTATCTTCATAAGAAACTTGAGGCACCAGATAAAAAAGTATACCCAATGGCAGGAATTATAGATGGCACAGGCTATAATGCCGGACGTCTGCAGAGGTTTGGATATATGACACTCACAGCAGGCAGAAATACTATGCTTGCTGATAAAGGCAAGAGTTTTTCAGCCCACGAATTCCACTACTGGAATAGTGACTGTAAGGGTGACACGTATTCTGTGACTAAAGCATCTGATGGAAGCGTTGAGATAGAAGGCTATGGAAGTGATACACTGTATGCAGGTTTTCCTCATATATATTTTCCAGGGAACAAAGAAGCAGCCAGAAGATTCATTAAGACATGCAGATGCTACAGACATAAATTGAGTGGTATAGATAAAGATATAGAAAAACTAGCAGCCATATTCCCAGAACTTACAACAATAAAAGCTCCGGATAATAATGCTATGAAACAGGCAGAAAAGCATTGGGACGGTATAGCAAAACCACTTCATGGACTTGGAATGTTCGAGGATATGATAGTACAGATAGCAGGAATACAAGGAAATGCAGATGTATCTATAGACAAAAAAGCAGTTGTTGTTATGTGTGCAGATAATGGTATAGTAGAAGAAGGTGTTACCCAGACAGGACAGGAGGTAACTGCTGTTGTAAGCTGCAACATGGCAGATGGAATATCAAGTGTATGCAGGATGGCAGACTGCGTTAATGCAAAGGTTATTCCAGTAAATATAGGAATAGCACAGGACCTGCCTGGTAGTCTTATAAAAACAGAAGATTATAAAGGACTTGTAAACAGAAGGGTTATGCCTGGAACTAAGAATTTCTTAAAGGAACCAGCTATGACAAAGCAGCAGCTTATAAAGGCTGTAAAAGCAGGAATAGAGCAGGTTAAATGCTGTAAGGATGATGGATATAACATACTTGCCACAGGAGAGATGGGTATAGGTAATACAACAACAAGTGCAGCATTGGCATGTATACTTTTGGACATGAATCCCGGGGAAGTAACAGGCAGGGGAGCAGGTCTTAGCGATGATGGGCTGTTAAAAAAGACAGAAGTCATAAGAAAAGCAAAAGAGATGTATGGCATATATAAGAATGATCCTTTGGAACTGTTAAGATGCATAGGTGGACTTGATGTTGCAGGACTGACAGGAGTGTATATAGGGGGAGCAGTATACAGGCTTCCTGTTGTGGTTGATGGTGTTATTTCTGCCGTTGCAGCACTTATTGCAGTAAGGCTGTGTCCTGTAGTAAAGGATTATATACTTGTATCACATCAGGGAAAAGAACCAGCGATAAAGGCTTTGCTTGCTGAACTTGATAAGAAGGCAGTTATACATGCAGAGCTTGCACTAGGCGAGGGAACAGGTGCAGTTATGCTTTTTCCACTGCTTGATATGGCTATGCAGGTATATAAGGAAAATACAACGTTTGACGATATACAGATAACAGCATATGAGGATTATGGGAAATGTTGATAGTAGTAACTGGTGTAAGTGGCAGCGGAAAATCTGAGTATGCAGAACAGATATGCTGCAAGTTGTCAGGAGACAGAAAGAAATATTATATAGCTACAATGCAGCCGTATGGTGAAGAAGGAAAGAAAAGAATACTAAGACATCACAGGCTTCGCAGTGGAAAAGGTTTTGAAACTATAGAACAGTATATGCATATCGGTGAGGCTGCAGAAAGAATTTCCAATAAGCCGGTAGTACTACTTGAGTGTATGTCTAACCTGCTTGCTAATGAATGCTTTGAAAAAGGCGGTAATCCGGATAACATAATAGATGAATGTATGAAGCTGTATCAGGTGTGCGGGCATCTTGTGATCGTAACTAATGAGGTGTTTTTTGATGGATGCGAATATGATATAGATACAAAGAACTATATAAAAAGACTTGGAAGGCTTAATATACAGCTTGCTAAAAAAGCTGATGCTGTAGTTGAAGTGGTGTATTCTATTCCTGTGTTTCATAAGGGAAAGAATATACTAGAGGATAAGATAAGAAGCAGAAACAGATAGATATCCAATATCAATAGAAGCAGAAACAGACAGATAACTAATATCAATAAAATCTTGAAAATATAGATACAGGATATAAAAATAAGGAGAAAAGTATATGTCAGTGATTAAATCTTTGGTGATAGCATTTTCCATGTATTCTAAAATACCTATGCCACATCTGGAATTAGAAGAAAAGGACATGAGATATGTTATGGGCTTCTTTCCGCTTGTAGGTGCAGTAACAGGACTGATAATGTATGGTTTATATAAGATATCAGGTTATCTTTATGTACCATATATAAGTGTATCACTTATACTTATGATTCTGCCTGTAGTTATTACTGGCGGGATTCATCTTGATGGTTACATGGATACCTGTGATGCACGTAACTCATATGGTGACGTAGAAAAGAAGCTTGGAATATTAAAGGATTCACATATAGGTGCGTTCGCAGTTATAAGACTTTTGGTATATTATGTCGTTTTTTTTGCATTTATATACTGCATAGTGTCCAAAGAATGTGATGGACTTGCTATAGCATGGGCATTTACTTTCTTTTTATCAAGAATAATAAGTGGTCTGGCAGCAGTTAACCTTAAAGGTGCTGTAAATAAAGGAATGCTTTATTCATTTACAAGCAAAGCAGATAGAAAACGTGTAAATATAATGCTTGTCTGTCAGCTTGTACTGAGTTTTGCAGGAATATGTTTTATTAATATAATACTTGCATTTATAATCTATGCTGTTTGTGTGGCAGTGTTTTTATATTACAGACATATGGCATATAAAGAGTTCGGTGGTGTTACAGGTGACCTGGCAGGATATCTGCTTTGTGTATGTGAGCTGTGTATAACAGCTGCGATAGGCATAATCTCACTTCTTGTCTGATAGCTTAGCTTATTATAGTGATGGAGAAATACATATGGAAGTTTATTTTGGAGGTGCATTTCAGGGGAAACTTGAATATGTACTTGAAAAAAAGGGCTGTTTAAAGGTAGCTGATGGCGCAGGCTGCAGCCTTAAGGATATAAAAGAAGCACAGGTGCTTAATCACCTGCATCTGTATATAAAAAGGTTAACCTATAAAGAAGGTGCTGCATATAACACTACAGTTGATGACATCATAACGGCTGATGATACTATAACGGCTGACACCACAGCAAAGACAATGTCTGCCGCTGAAATAATAAATGATATATATGAGGCTAATCCTGATATCATACTTATATGTGATGAGGTAGGAGGTGGAATAGTTCCACTGAAAAAAGAAGACAGAATATACAGGGAAACTGTTGGAAGGGCTTTATGCTGTGCAGTCAAGAAGTCAGACAGGGTAGAGCGAGTTATGTGTGGCATAGGACAGTGCCTTAAATGTGATGAAAGTAATAAATGAGGACGATACGTGTATGAAGGTTATATTGATAAGGCATGGAGCCACCATGGGAAATCAGGAAAAAAGATATATAGGAATAACAGATGAAGCTTTATGCGATACAGGTATAGAAAAGCTGTTAAAAAATGTACATAAAGACATATATCCGGCTTCAGATAAGATATACGTAAGTCCAATGAAAAGATGCATCCAGACGGCACAGATAATATATCCGGGCAGAGAGGCTGTAGTTGTTGATGATTTAAAGGAATGTGATTTTGGCAGGTTTGAAGGGAAAAACTATATAGAGCTTTCAGGTGATTCTTATTATCAAAAATGGATAGACAGCAATGCTACACTTCCATTTCCAGAAGGAGAGGATGTTAAAGCTTTCAGGAAAAGATGTACAGAAGCATTTATAAGAATTGTAAAACATGCTAAAGATAATGAAAGTGTTGCTTTAGTCGTCCATGGTGGAACTATTATGTCAATATTATCGGGATTTTATGGTGGTAGTTATTATGACTATCATTGTGGCAACGCAGAAGGTTATATATGTGAAGTAACGCTTGATGCCAGGATAATAAGTGCAAAGAAGGTAAACAACAGTTAAATATAAATTATAAAACTATATAAGTGGATATTGAGTTTTATAAGGTGTTAGAGTGGAATGTTATTGAAAGGAGTTGATACTTTGAGTAAATATTATTCTATACATAAATTTTCAAAAATTATAGGCGTATCTGTTCAGACATTACGAAATTGAGATGTCAATGGAAAACTTCATCCGCATCATACTACAGTAAGTGGCTATAGATATTATTCT
>OLGH01003430.1_pt1 | contig 10848 bp, 9 predicted proteins | sample 1604851 | NCBI WGS metagenome assembly OLGH01 (sample SAMEA3888894, study PRJEB22519) | human gut metagenome | biome: human gut; feature: human-associated habitat; material: faeces | place: Denmark | collected 2010
CTGTAACCTTTCCTGACTTAGCAGCTAATGCTGTAATGTTGTTACCACCATTTAATACGATGTCTGGAAGATCACCACTTGAGATTAATAATTTAATCTTCTGGTTGTAAGCATCTGTTGTAGGAATTTCTTCGAATTTGAATTCTACATTCTTTCCTTCTTCAGTCTTCTTAAATGCATCAAATAAATATTCATAATAATCTGCTGCATAGTCTGTACCAACGTGATAGTTGATTACGTTTAATGTTATCTTTCCGTCTGCTGACTTTCCTTCATCTTTCTTAGATGTGTCTGAAGAGCTTCCGCAGCCAGTGAAAATACTGGCTACCATTGTTGCACAAAGTGCAATGCTTAATAATTTCTTTCTCATAAATTCTACCTCCTGGTTTTTTGTGTGTTGTTTGCTCTTTTGTTTATATTTAACATTATATAGATTTCAGATTTTTAATGAATAGAATATTTTTACAAAACCTTTGATTATTTTGACATTATAATTTGTATTTTTTTGTAATATTTTGCATATTTTTTGTATTTTTTTGTACATAATGCAGACAAAATTGTACAAAACAGCATATGCAACATGCCTTCCAGCCCCTATACAGGCTTGAATTGTGACAAATGTTATAAAAATAAGCAAAACAAACTTGGCACACCTCATATTGCCTTCCAGTCTGATTCTGTGGGGTAGATGAGTTTTGGTTTGAGCGGAAACAAACTTCCTGGTTGCATCATAGATTCTTATAGTTTTATTTCGTGGGGTAGATTTGTTTAGATTTGAATGGATTCAAGCCTCATATCTGCTCTATACAGCTTCCAGCCTGCTCCTATGGGGTAGATATTGTAAAATTTGAATAGAACGAAGCTTATACTCTGCCTCATATAACCTTGAATCTAATTCCGTGGGGTAGGAATGTATAAGCTTGTACCATATGAACCAAAAATTTCATATATGGTACAAATATAATACTTGTTCAGCTCGGATCTAAACATACCTGTACCATATAAGCAGAAATTGTCGCATATGGTACAGATTCAACGTTTGTCCTACTCAAATTCAAACTTATCTGTACCATATAAATAAGAATCACCGTGTATGGTACAGATTTGTATAAATTTAGGTTTTAAATTACAAGGATTTGTACCATATCATTCAAAAGTTGCTCATATGGTACAGCTATACTAACGCATAAAAAAGCACCTTAACCGTAATTTGCTAAAGTGCTTTTCATTTTATTCCTCAGTTGATCCTTTAAGTAAATTAGGATTGACATTTTTAAATTTTTCTTTTGAGCATAGTCATTTTATACCATACTGGTCCATCAGCTTATTTCTGTACTCCACATTATCATAAGACTTCATTAATTCGTCTATTCGATTCTCTTCAAGTAATTGTCTTCACAGCATTGCCATGCTTTCCTCTCCTCGTTTTTCTCCCTGCTCATTTCCTATTCTCATCGCTTCATTATACACTGTATCTATATAGCTACACATATTATTCACCTCCGTTTCTATATTTTCACTCATCGGTATTTCATATTCTTCTTCCAGTATTTTCTTTTTCTCTTCCGGTGTCATCTTTGATCTTAAGAGTACGTCCAATAATCTTATTATTTTATTATCGTAATTGGCATACTCCAGTCCGCCTAAGCATATTGATATGACATTTATTAAATCGTATTTCTCTTTATCTCTATCAACGCTTGATACCTTATCGTTCTTCTGCAATGATACAACACTAATGCTGTTCTTATGTTTATCAGGCGGATCTGTACATACCCATATGGAGTAGGCTTTCTTTAATTTTTCATAATGTGAACCTGCAAATTCTGTATTATACTGTGATGATAAAATTCTGGCACAATTGTATACACCTCTTGTCACATAGTCGTATCCCGGATAATGGTCGTTTTGAATCTCCAAATCACAGTAAATGTGACTGTTTTCTTTAGGATTCGGTCTTATGACATTAAAGTAAATATCAAATGTCGTTCTTCCTTCAGAATTAATCTGAATTTCTGTGTTTAAGCCTTTAATTGCCGGCATAACTTCATTAGGATTTACAGTTTCTGACATTGTCCTTACATCACCTTCTATAAGGCATCCTCTAACATATTGTACGGAGCAATCTTTGTACTCATCTATTACACTTATGATAATCCATGCCAATATATACTTATCGCATAAAAGTCTTTTCGCCGCTTCATCATACCACGCTTTAATATAGGCTGTTTCTATATTAGCGGATAAATATGTTTCTTTCATTTTCCTCCTCTTATGTTTCTCCCCCTTAGTCAATAGCTGACTTTTTTACATATGTTGAAAATGAACTTTCTTAAAATTTTCCCCTCTAATATCGCATATTCTGATTGCATTATGCTTGCCTATCATTCCCATTTATTTCTACAAATTTATTATTTAAAATATTCCCCCGTTTATACAATCCCATCTATACATACGTTCTACTATCATTTCATTTCACAGTCAATATGGTTTTGTCATTATTTGTGTGTTCTAATTTTTTGCTTTCTGCATTTTTTCATGTACAGTCTAATGTTATTCTTTCCGTGGAATAATCTAAGGGACATTCTAGGGGACATTCCAAGGGACTTCATAATTCAAGTTAGGCATTACCACTGTAAATTAATATCTGGTAGATATAAACAAAGGTCTTTTATAGTCTTTATATTTTATGAAATACTAAGATAGACGGCTCTTAACTTTCATCAAAAAGATTATCTAAAAAAAAATCCCAGACTCAATTATCTTCTGATAAAAGAATCCGGGGTTTTTAATGTTATATAGTATTTTATGTATTAATGTTTTTAATAGAAATCAGAGAAGTTATATCCATCTTTATCATTGCCAAAATATTCATCCATTAAATTATTATTATCAAAACCACTTGTTGTAATGATATCATTATTATTCATTTCTACTAATTCCATTTCTGGGCTTTTATATTCTTTTCTCATAGTAAACCTCCCTAATTATTATTCTGATTTTCTTTTGCAAACTCATCAATCAAGTCATGCAATCCTTCGTCAATATTTGGATATCCTTTTTTCTGTATTATTGATGCAATTCCCTGTATTGATTTTGATGCTGTTCCTGTATATCCTTCGCCTGCACCATCTTCAGAATAAACTGTAGTAGCATCCGCATTTTCATATGGAATATTTGCGTACGCTCTAGCATTAAAGAATCTAGTATAGTTAGCTGGTACAATATTAATTAATGATGCACAGTATGTATCGTTTGTTTCCTTGTACCATCCTGTATTAACTACGTCAGCGCAGAAATTCTTTCCTAAATCATCCTTCTTTGCCAAATCTAATGTAGCACCCTTTAAAACATCATTTACAGTAATTAATGTTCCTGCGTTTTCGCAAATTACATTTTTAACTTTCTGTTCATTAGCTCTGCTTGCTGTTGTAGCTGAAACTTCTGTTTTAAATCTAATTCCACCTGGTTTTTCCTGTCCAGCATCTATTCTAATAGCTGCTGCATTTGCAAGTTTTAATGATACATCACTAATTGCTGTGAGGTAGATATCATCATTAACTGTTATTTCGCTATTTGGTGCATATACTTTTCCATCACTATAATAACCGTATTTCGCATCTCCCAATTCATATGTTGCTCCATCTGCTACAGTTGTTTCAGTTGTACCATTAAGTACAACTTTGTGTTCTGCTGTGGCTTCACCATATACTGTAAATTCTGCAATTTCTGCCCATGCATGATTGTCATCTGTATCAGCATTAGCTTTATGATGAGGAATTCCTGTCAACTTAACTCTGATATATCTATAGTTTTTATTTTTAAATTTGTCAGAAATTTTTCCTGTAGCTTCTTTTGTCATCTGACTGCCTGACCACAATAAGTCTGCCTTGTCCCATTGTTCGTCACTCCAGTTTTCAGCGGCTTCTCTTCCGCCTCTCACTTCATATTTATGAGGTAAACCATAAAGCGGATTATTGTTTGCATCAGCATCATCTCTTTTTTCGTTAACAGCATATTCAAATGCTATTTCGAAACTATCAATTGAATTTAATCCTCCCAAATCTACCTTCCACCAAGAACCAAGTTTTTCAGTGTTTCCATCTGCTACCCAAAGTGAACTTTTGTTTCCATCATTGGCATTAGTTGCAGGCCTATTCTCGCTTGAACCTTTTGCAGTTTTTCCTAATGATAAGTTGCTTAACTGATTTCCATATATACAGATTTCAGCTACAGCCGGCCAAGCCTTTTCAATCGGCTCTGTAAATTTTAATCTTATATATTTGTATGTTCCCTCTTCAATATTTGTGAACTGTTCACCATTTGAGCCTGCATTAACTTCATTAGTACTTTGATCCCAAATAGTAGTATATTCTGTTCCATCTACTGAACCTTCTACTTTATACTTCCATGCTGAACTTTTTGCATCTCCTGCGAAAAAGATTCCTAATGCATTTACTTTTGTCATTTTCTTTAATTCTACAACATAATTGGCTGTTGTTCCTTCACTTGTTACGTCTCCATAACTAGCTTCTTTGTCATTCCAGCCATTTGCAATCCATGATGTATTCACATCTCCGTCAATTGCATTACTTCCTACATTTCCCGGATTATATATACTAACTGAAGATTCTGTACCTTTTGCTATCTGGTCTGATGTAAGCGCTGTAGCTCTTTCACCATATGCTGCAAATTCTGTCATTGCCGGCCATGGCTTCATGTCAGTCTTAGCTCCAACAATAGTTACTTTAACATACTTATAAATCTTATTTTTATAATCTTTTCCTACAATGTTTTCAAAATGCTTATCCGTAACTGTATTTTCTGTCTGATCTACTACCAAATCCCAATTGCTATTATCTATAGATGCTTCAATTTTGTACTGCCATGCTGTATTCTTCTGAGTAGTTTCATCTTTAAACCAAACGTTAAAGTCTGATACATTATAATAATCTGCTAATGTAAATTCTGCCCAAACAGAATAATTATGTTTTCCCGAACCTGGAAATCCTGCTTGGCTTCCATTCCATCCATTTGTATCCCAAACTGTTGTAATGTCGCCATCTATCAGTGAACGTGCTGAGCCGTGCTGCTGTGATACTACGACTCCGTCTTCCCTAAGTATATTTGTTCTACTTGTCGTCACTGTATCTGCCTTAACCGTTGCCATTGGTGCCGGCACTGTTATGCTTCCTACAACCATTGCTGCTGCAAGCACCATTGTTAATAATTTCTTATTTTTCATAAAAAATACTCCTTCCTTTGTTTATAATTGTTAATTAATACAAGTATACTTGACTAGTTTTTATCATTTAATAGAATATTTTTACAAAACTTTAGAAATAATTTACTTTTTTCTATTATTTTAGTATAACTTTTCTTTTTTTTACTCAAATATGTTATACTCTATTTATAAATAGGAAGAGACAGAGACAGTTTCTGTCATTCTGCGGATTTTGAGAGGATTATACTAATGCTTAAAAATTTTTTACATAAGAGAAGAAGTATTACTGCGCAAACATCTATATTAATTACACTTACCATTGCCGTGGCTTTGGTTATTAGCGCGTTGCTTTTTTACTATAAAACTGATAAGGAGTTGACCACTCATTATAGAGAGCAGATGTTTCAGGAAAGTAATACTACAATGAATGTTTTATCTGACAATATCGACACTATCGATTCTATATATAGACTTTTGGTTTCAAGCGATAATATTTATAGTTTTATGGCTTCTTCATCTAGAACGCCTTCTGATTATATTGCTGCCGAAAAACAGATGACTTCTCTTCTTATTCTCAATAATCTTTGGGAAAAGAGTTATTTGGAGTCTGTTTACGTTTATACTAATTATAATAAGCGATTTTATGTGTCCAAAAACGATAATATGATAAAAAGAGAAGAAAATGCAGCTGTTTACAGAAATTTAACGGAACCTTCACCTACGCTTACTTTACACGCTTTAGACGGTTCTGATGATCTTTACTTTGTTCGTACAATTTATAATTTAAGCAGTGGCGATGTTTTAGGAACTATGATCGTTACACTTAATCAAAAAAGTTGGGTTAATATGCTTACACAGAATATCTCAAAAGGCTGGCACATTCTTATGTATAACAACAGTTTTGAAACTATTTCTGACTATAATTATGATGTTACCTCTAAGGATAGAATTGAAGCATTAAAGAAATCTCTGGATTACTACAATGACAAAGCTCTGCATCACGTAAAATTTGAATCTAAAGATTATCTGACCTTGTCTAATAATCTTAAAAAAATAGATATATCTGCTACTATTATGGCTCCTCAGAATCAGATTAAGAGACAGGTTAATAATGTTTTAAATTCTTATATTATAGTTATGTTTATTATTATTTTCATAGTACTCTTAATATCTTTCGCCATAAGCCGATATATTACAAAACCTGTTAGAACTATGATACATAATATTAATAAGATTTCTCATGGCAATTATTCTGAAAAGGTTTCAGGTCTTGAAGAATATGAGGAGTTTTATGCTCTTCAGGTTGCCATTAATGATATGCTTGACCAGATTCACGCCTACCACGACAACGTGTTAGAACAGAACATTTCTCTTAAAACAGCTGAGATTAAAGCTTTACAGTCACAGCTTAATCCACACTTTATTTTTAATGTTTTGAACACTTTGGCCTGGAAAGCAGAAATGTCTGACAACAGTGAACTTTCCCAGATGGCTATTGCTATCGGTGAGATTTTCAAAGCTACAACTGCTTACAGAAATTCACAGTATATTTCAATTGCTGAAGAGCTTAAATTTGTTAAGTTTTATATTTATTTACAACAGATGCGTTTCGAGGACAAGATTAGTGTAACTTTTGATATTGATAAGGATTTGGACGATATTAATATTCCTTGTTTTTGTGTTCAAACACTTGTAGAAAATGCTTATGTTCACGGCTTGGAACCTAAGGATACCAATGGACATCTGACTATTAGCATTAAGAAAGATAACGAAAATAAATTTTTATTAATAAATATTATTGACGACGGAGTTGGATTCGAAAAGATTCCAAAGTTTGATATTAACGTTGCTTCCAAAGGAACAACTTCCGAGGCTGTAGGTTCACGTCCTCACATTGGGCTTAAAAACCTTAACAGACGACTTTTCCTTATGTATGGAGAAGATGCTGTATTGCACATAGAAAGCATTCCTGAAGTTCGCACAGCTATATCTTTTAAAATACCATTATAAATTCTTTTTGCAAATTTAAGAATTTGACCAAAGAGTTACTTAAGAAAGGATGTTTTTTTATGATTTTCAATTTATTAATTGTTGATGATGAAGCTCCTATCAGAAAGGGCTTATCTGAATATATTAAATGGGAAGATTATGATTGTAAGGTTGTTGCCACTGCCAACAACGGTGAGGATGCAATCACAAAAATAAACGAAAATGACATTAACATTGTTTTGACTGATGTTAAAATGCCACTTTTAGACGGAATTGGTCTTGCAAAATACATTCACGAGAATCGTCCTGATATTGCCGTAATTATTTTATCGGGATATTCTGAATTTGAGTATGCACGTTCTGCAATACAATATCATGTTTCACAGTATTTGTTAAAACCGGCATCTAAAGATCAGGTTATTGCTGCTGTTAAAGAAGTTTGCGAAAAAATTGTAACATCTAAGTCTAATACCCGAATTAAAGAAAGTGAGCTTGCTTTTCTTAAAGATCAGTTATTCCAACAATTAACTGATTCCAATGTTATAGATGAAGAAAAGCAAAAAAAGATTGACTCTTTTAATTTGGATTTTAGTCATTTTTATGTAGCTGCTTTTCAGTTGCCTAAAGATTTCAATGAATTTAGCAAACTTAAAGACATTATTAAAGACCAGCAGATTGAAAGCCATTGTTTTAGATATAACAACATGGTTCTTACTGCATATTTTTGCGATCAAAATTCCTACATAGGACCTATTGTTGAGGATTGCAAGGAGATAGAATACTTATTTCAGGAACAGTACGGAAAACAGCTTGATATCGGCATAAGTGCCCATCACTCTACTGCAAAGCATTTTTCAAAGGCTGCTTCAGAAGCCATCACTGCTTTGTCACTTAATTTCTATTCAGCATCACATATAATTGCTTTTTCAAGAGATTATATTGCTAATAGAAATATTTTTCCTGTGGATATTTCCGTGCGTCTTCACGAATACGAAACGGCTATTCTTCAATTGAACTTTAAAGCTGCAAAAGACGTTGTTTCTACTCTTTTCAGTAATTTACAAAGTAATTTTACTGATGAGGCTTCTGTTAAGAATATTTGTACTCAGATTTATTTGATTTCTTATAGACTGGTTATGAGTACTTATAACCTGCCAATGGATGAGAAATATGTGAAAATGTTAACTGAAAGTTCTGATATTTTCCAACTAAAATCCATAGTTTCTGATATGATTAATGATTTGCAGATACAGTTAACACAATCAGTTAAGAAATATAGCTCTTTTATTGAAGAGTCTTTGAATTATATAAAAGAACATTTAGAGGATGATTTGTCTCTGGAACAAATTGCCCAACATATTCATATTAATGAATCCTACTTTAGTAGAACTTTTAAGAAGGAATGTGGTAATTCTGTCATTAGCTATATTAATAATCTTAGAATTAACAAAGCTAAAGAACTTCTTGCCACTTCTAATTTAAAAACTTTTGAGATTTCTGAAGCTGTTGGAATTCACGACCCTGCTTATTTTTCCGTATTATTTAAGAAAAATACAGGCATGAGTCCTAAAGCATACAGAGATCAGTTTGTAAATGTTTAGCTTATATTTAAATTACAGAATGGAGTTTGCTTATGAGTAATATTATGGAAGATAAAAAAAGCTCAATAAGTAATATTATTGATGCCTTAACTAAAATTGAAAATAATCATTTAAATTCAAACAGAAATAATGCCATCTATTCTATGCTTAAAGAGATTGGATTATACACCAAAGCCTTATATGTCAGCATCTATGAACTTGTTGACTCTAGTGCTTTTGAGCTTACACATCAATGGAGATTATTTAATAATACTGAAAGTCCTAATCACGACTTAATTCTTCCAACTGATGGAGTTCCATGCATATTTAATATTCTGTATCAGGGAGAATCCATTATTTTAGATGATATAGAATCTATTAAGGATTCTATGCCTACAGAATACAATTTTTTTGGAAATAATAACATTACTGCTGTTATTGTATTTCCAATTATTTTCAGAAAAAGATTAATGGGATTTGTAAGAATAGATAATCCTAACATTAAATATTGTGGTGATTTCATTGATATTATCCCTGTTATCGGTCACCATATGGGAAGCATTCGTGAAAACAATAAATCTGAAAAAAATAAAATCTTCAGGTGATTTTCTTATGGAGTTGGTTAACGAAGTGCTGGATATTACACAGATTGAAAACGGACAGTTACGCATTAATTCCCAACCTGTTAATATTCCTAAGCTTTTGGATGATTTTCCACCAATGCTTAAACAATTACAGGGTGACAAAAAACTTAACATTATATGCAATCAGCATGACCTTTACCAGAAAACCTTGTTGGTTGACCCACTTAGACTAAAACAGATTTATACAAATATTTTATCCAATGCCATAAAATATACACCTGATGGTGGTTCTGTTACCTTTGAAATTTATGAAGAATTATTTTTGAATAATAAGTATATAAATCTTATAGCTGTTATAAGCGACACAGGAATTGGTATGTCTCAGGAATATATTAACCATATGTATTCTAAGTTTTCCCGTGCCACTGACTCTAGAATTAACAAAGTTGGTGGTTATGGCCTTGGGCTTTCGATTGTTAAAGAGCTTGTGGACTTAATGAACGGACGAATTAATCTTACAAGTAAAGAAGGTCATGGAACCACTTTTAAAATAATAATTCCTCTTGAATGTTGTGCAGAAAACTATAAAGCTCTACAAGATATTTCAGATACTTCCCTCATGATACTTGTAAAGGTATGCACCTTCTTGTTGCTGAAGACAATACTCTTAATTATGAAGTTATTTCTGAACTTCTTGCTATGTATGGCATTACCTGCGACCATGCCGAAGATGGATCTGTTTGCGTAGAAATGTTTAGAGAATCAAGTATTCATACTTATGATGCCATTCTTATGGATATGCAGATGCCTGTTATGGACGGACTTCAGGCTACAAGTGCCATTAGAAATCTTAACAAACCGGGAGCTCACAGCATTCCAATTATTGCCATGACTGCTAATGCCTTTGATGAAGACAGGAAGAAAGCCTTGGAATATGGTATGGATGGATTCTTATCCAAGCCAATAATTATTGAAGAATTGATCGATACGTTACAAAAGAATCTGGATTAGGTGCCTGGAACATCATAAAACCCACAAGGTAGAAGAGGGAAATGGAAATCAGGCAATCAGGAGCCTTCCAGGTGCATGGAAAAATTTTTACTGTAAAAAAGGGATGAGTCTGGAAATGTAATCCATGTTTTATGTACGGTCCGTAGTATCAGCGATTCCAAGAGACGTGAAGAGGATCTTAACTTTGCTGCGGAAGCAGCAAAGCGGGAAGCCGAAATGAAAACAAGGTTTCTGGCAACGATGAGTCATGATATCCGTACACCACTGAATGGTATTATCGGTATGGTAAATATGGGAAATCAGTACGCAGATGATCCACAGATGCAGCAGAAGATCAGAGAAAAGGTAATGGAATCCCTGAAATATCTGGTGTCTCTGGTAAATGATGTGCTGGGTATGAATAAACTACAGAGCGGAGATTTGAAGGATCAGCAGCTTTTGTTTGATCTGACAATGGTAC
>OLGH01003434.1_pt1 | contig 10836 bp, 6 predicted proteins | sample 1604851 | NCBI WGS metagenome assembly OLGH01 (sample SAMEA3888894, study PRJEB22519) | human gut metagenome | biome: human gut; feature: human-associated habitat; material: faeces | place: Denmark | collected 2010
CGATCTGCCTTAAGTGCTCCATTGCCTCTTTTCCATATACGACACTTCCCCCGGTAGCAATGACCGAATGATGTGATTCTATTTCACTGTTGATACGGTTTTCCACTGCAATAAATCCGTCCGGCCCCTCTTCTGCAATGATCTCACGCAGTAACTTTCCTTCTTTCTCCTGAATCACCAGATCCGCATCCACAAACTGGAACCCAAGTACTTTTGCCAATATGACTCCGACAGTACTTTTTCCAACTCCGGGCATCCCGATCAGTACGATATTGTCTTTTTTCATCTGTTTTCTCCCGCTATAAACTTCCCATTTTCATAAAAAAACGTCGAAAGACTGTGCTTTCGACGTTTTCTTTTTACTCTGTTGCCTGCTCCGTCGTGCTTTCTGTCTCTGTATCTTTTATAGTTGTAAACAGGTTATCGAAATTCACGTCATCCCAGACTTTTTCTTTCACTGCCCACTCGATGCCCTCTTTCCATCCATCGAGCGTCTCATCATACAGATCATCTTTGCGCTGCTCAATAATGCTCTGACGTGTCTCCTCTGTTGCATCCTCGTCCACTTCTTTATCAAGACGTGCCACAAAATAAGAGCTGTCACCATCGATCAGATCTGTTACTTCGCCTTCTTTTAAATTTTTCAATGCTGCTAAAAGATTGTCATCCACAGAATCATCTTCCTGCGTAAAAGTACCGGTGCTTACCGTATAGCCTGCATCCTCTGCCGCCGCATCAAGACCATCTTCCTTCGCTGCTTTTGCAAAGTCAGCTACCTTTGCTGCAAGCTCCTCTTTCTCTTCATCTGTGTAATCTACCGTATTGCCACTCTCATCCTGATGTGTCGTCTTAGAAATGCCCACATAACTGTATGCACCCGTTTTTGCTTCCTCATCTGTCACATTGGTATCTGCGCCTGCAACGATTGCTGCTTTCATTTTACTCTGGATCGTCTCTAATGTAAGGTATTCCTCCACAATCTCCTGCGTCGCACCAAGTGCATTGATTGCATCTTTGCTGTTATCTTCCATAAACTGTGCTGCTGCTGCGGTGATCGCTGCTTTTTCATCGTCTGTAATGCTGACATTATACTCATCCATATGAAGCTGTAACACGTACATATCTTCTAAGGAATCCATCACGCTGTCTTTAAAATTATCCTGCCCAGTCGTTCCATTTCCATATAAATCGGATGTCCAGACATTTTTTCCGAAATATGCGGTATAAAAATCATCTGCTCCCGCCTGACCAAATCTTGCTGCAAAGTTTGCGACTCCAAGTTTGACCGGCTCTCCGTTTAAAGTTGCCACTGTTTTATCTTTATTGACTCCGCCACAGCCTGTCAGTACAGATAAAGCCATAGCGCTGCTTAACAATAATGCGGTAATTTTTCTGCTGTTCATATATTCCTCCCAGTGCCCTCTTTTTCCGATATGGGCAGTCATTCAGTTTATTATAATTCGTTTTGTAAAAAGCCGCAAGTTATTTTTCCATCAGCATCTCCCCTGCACGCTGCAAAAATGTTTCCATCACATCTTTTGCTTCCACATATTTTTCCCTGGTATTCAGTTTCAGGAAATAGGTAAAATATGGTTCCTTTGCATCCATGGTAAACTTCACATGTTTGTCAAAGGAAGCGGTAAACTCCGGAATTGCCGCCACATTGATCTTCGCTTTCTCATACAGGGTGAACCGCAGTGTATCACCTTTCTGTGCAATATCTGTAAAGTAAAGATGATGTGCCATGGATTTTACCCTTGCAATATAAAGCAGATTTTCGACAGACTTTGGCGGATCTCCAAACCGGTCGATCAGTTCTTCTAACATTTCTTCTGACTCATCTGCCGTCTCAATGCCTGCGATGCGCTTATAAATGTCAAGTTTCTGCATCTCATTCGGAATGTATCCCATCGGAATATACGCATCAATATCAATATCGATCGTGGTGTCAAAGCTTTCCTCCTGCTTCATACCCTTCGCCTCTTTGACTGCCTCGTTTAACATCTTGCAGTAGAGGTCATAGCCGACCGCCTCCATATGCCCGTGCTGCTCTGCGCCGAGCAGATTTCCTGCACCACGGATCTCAAGATCACGCATGGCGATCTTAAAGCCACTTCCAAGTTCCGTATACTCCTTGATCGCAGCAAGTCTTTTTTCTGCGATCTCTTTTAACATTTTATCCCTGCGGTACATTAAAAACGCATACGCCGTCCGGTTGGACCTGCCGACACGCCCGCGGAGCTGGTAGAGCTGCGACAGTCCCATATTATCGGCATCGTGGATGATCATTGTATTGACATTTGAGATATCAAGTCCCGTCTCAATGATTGTTGTAGAAACAAGTACATCGATCTCTCCGTTGATAAAACGGTACATGATGTTCTCTAACTCTGTCTCTTTCATCTGCCCGTGCGCATAGGCAACGTTCGCCTCCGGCACAAGCTCTGCGATCTTTTCTGCCACATCTGCGATCTCCCGTACACGGTTGTATACATAATATGCCTGTCCTCCACGGGAGAGTTCCCTGGAAATTGCCTCACGCACCAGTTCTTCATTATATTCCATAACATATGTCTGGATTGCTCTTCGGTCATGCGGTGGTTCTTCTAATACACTCATGTCACGGATTCCGATCAGACTCATATGCAGGGTTCTTGGAATTGGTGTAGCAGATAATGATAAGACATCGACATCTTTTTTCATTGTCTTGATCTTTTCTTTATGTGTCACTCCAAAACGCTGTTCTTCATCAATTACGAGTAGTCCCAGATTCTTATACTGCATGTCTTTGGACAATAAGCGATGCGTTCCGATCACGACATCTACCGTTCCATTTTTGAGTCCTTCGATCGTCTCTTTCTGCTCTTTTGCTGTGCAGAATCTGGACATCATGCGTACGGTGATCGGGTAATCATGAAATCTCTGTGCAAATGTATTGTAATGCTGCTGTGCAAGGATCGTGGTTGGTACGAGATACGCCACCTGTTTTCCATTGTCTACTGCCTTAAATGCTGCACGGATCGCTACTTCTGTCTTGCCATATCCGACATCTCCACAGATCAGTCGATCCATGATCTTCTTGCTTTCCATATCCCTTTTCGTATCATCGATCGCATTTAACTGATCCTGCGTTTCATCGTATGGAAATAATTCTTCAAACTCTTTCTGCCATACAGAGTCCTTATCATAGACATATCCTTCTTTTGCCTGTCTTAGTGCATATAACTGCACGAGTTCTTCCGCAATATCTTTGACTTGACCTTTGACACGTGTTTTCGTCTTCTTCCATTCATTTCCACCTAATTTATGCAGTTTCGGCTTTCTTGCATTTGCACTTGCGTATTTTGCAATCTGGTCTAGGGCTGATGCTAAAATAAATAAATTATCACCGCCCTGATATTCAATACTGATGTAGTCCTTTTCAACCCCATCTGTTGTGATCTTTTCGATTCCGCGGTAAATACCGACTCCATGTTTTTCATGAACAACGTAATCACCGATATTGATATCTGCAAAACTTCGGATCTTTTCTCCTTGTTTTTTCTTCTCTTTCTTTCGGCGCTTTTTTTCTTCTCTTCCTTTGAAAATGTCTCCTTCTGAGATCAATACCCATTTGGCTGCCGGATATTCAATTCCTGTCAGAAGCTTTCCTGCTGTGACAACAATCTGCCCTGCTTCCACTCCATATTTCAAGTCCTTATCATATGTCACAACCAAACCATTTTCTCTCAGATCACTGCTTAGACGTTTCGCTCTTGTAACAGATGGAGAAGCAACAACGATCCTGTAGTCCTTACTTTGATATTTGGTAAGATCTTTGACTAACTGCTCAAAACTGTTGTTATAAGACTGAATGGATTTTGTATCCATAAATAAGGTTCTAGCAACTCTAAAATCATTGATCTCAGCAGATAAAATCGAATAACATAGCATCTTATGTTTCTCGATCTGATATAAAATACTCTCATAATCTGTCACCGTATTTGCCTGTTTAGGCAGAAGATACCCACCTTCCAGACGGCTTTTCATACTCTCTGAGAATTCCAGATAAAATGCATCTGCACGTTCTCTGATATGTTTTGGTTCATCCATATAGATCATGCTTTCTTCTGGGAAATAATCTAAGATGCATTCTGTATTTTCATAAAAATATGGGAGGTAACCTTCTACTCCGATCAACATATGAAGTTCCCTTAATTCCTCACGAACACGGTCCATTTCTTTTCTTAGGCGGGCTTCCTGATCATATTTTTTTTCTTTTTTAAACTTCTGTGATAACTTCTCATAATCTTCTTCCATATTTCGAAGACCATGTTCAATCCTTGGCTGGTTTAAAATGATCTCTGATGCCGGATAAATGGTCAGAGCATCGACTTCTTCGATGGATCTTTGGCTTTCTTTATCAAAACTTCGGATCGAATCAATTTCATCTCCCCATAGTTCGATACGATATGGGCTTTCCTGCGTGTATGGGAAAATATCAATGATTCCTCCTCGCACAGCAAACTCGCCTGGAGCCTCAACAAATGGTGCTTTTTCGTAGCCTCTGGCAACAAATTCTTCTGCGATCGTTGCCTCTTCCAGTGTCTCTCCCATTTTAAACGTCATCTTATGATTCTTGATATCACTTAATGGAACAACCTGATCCATCACAGCATCGATCGTCATCACAAAGGTTCCACATTTGTCATCCACGATCTTCTTGATCGCCAGCATACGGTCTCTTGCGATTGCATTTCCATGAACATCGGCTGTATAGAATAATGGATCTTTTGCTGGAATATACTGAACCTTTTCTCCAAAGAAATGACTTGCCTCGACCCATTGTCTTGCTTTGTTCTCGTCTGGTACGATGATGATCTTAAATTGCTTTTTCTTATGATTTCCGATCAGACTGGTCAGATGCCATTTGGCTGTATCGGTGCATCCTGATACAAGAACCGGGCCACAGTAATCTTCGACCTCATCCTTTAATTGTCTGTATACCGGATCGTCTTTTAATATATGTTCTAACACTTTCTATCCCTACTTTTTCTTATTGTGGCGGTTCATCGCTTCTGTGATGTCGCCCATAACGATCAGCTGTACTGCATCGTACACTTCATCAAAACGTTCCGCAAAGATTGCCTGTTCTTCTTTTGTAAAATGTCCTAATACATAATCTGCCAGATCATATCCTTTTGGTTTCTCTCCAACACCGATCTTCACCCTTGGGAAATCCATACTTCCTAAATGACTGATGATACTTTTCAGTCCATTATGTCCCCCTGCACTTCCCTTTCTTCGGATACGCAGTCTTCCAACATCAAGGTCGATATCATCATGAATAATGATAAAATCTTCTGGCTCTAATTTATAGAAATCCATGATTGGACGAAGACTTTCCCCGCTTAAGTTCATAAATGTCTGTGGTTTCACAAGAAGGACTTTTTCTCCTCCCATATAACCAGTTCCGATCAATGCTTTGTGTTTCCCTGTATTTATACTTATGCCTTCTTTGTCTGCAATATAATCAAGGGCTTCAAATCCAATATTGTGTCTTGTGTTGTCATATTTCTTTCCCGGATTCCCCAGTCCGACGATTACTTTCATAAGATATCTCTCCTTTTTCCCTAGAATCTATAAAACTGACAAACACCCGGAAATCAATGGATTCCCGGGTTGTCTTTTTCTTTCTTTAGTTATAGTATATCCCAATTTACAATTCTCAGCAAGATTTTTTCTAGTTATAATGCCTGAAAGAATTCTCTTGTCTTATTTACCTTCTTCATCAATGTATCAAACTGTTCTGGTGTCAGTGACTGTGGTCCATCACATAATGCTTTGGCTGGATCATTATGAACTTCTACCATTAATCCATCGGCCCCAGCTGCGATCGCTGCTAATGCCATTGGCTCTACCATATCTCTGATTCCTGTTGCATGAGATGGATCTACCATGACTGGAAGATGGGATTTTTTCTTGATCATAGGGATTGCAGAAAGATCTAATGTATTTCTCATGGCTGTCTCGTATGTTCGGATTCCTCTCTCACAAAGAATTACATTTTCATTTCCACCTGCCATAATGTATTCTGCACTCATTAACCATTCTTCGATCGTTGCTGCAAGTCCTCGCTTTAATAAGATTGGTTTATTGATCTTTCCTAATTCTTTTAATAATTCAAAGTTCTGCATATTTCTTGCTCCAACCTGAATCAGGTCCACATCTTCGAATAATGGAAGATGACTTGCATCCATGATCTCTGTAACAACTGGAAGTCCTGTTGCTTTCTTAGCTTCTAATAATAATTCTAATCCTTCTCCATGAAGTCCCTGGAAAGAGTATGGGGAAGTTCTTGGTTTGAAAGCTCCTCCTCTTAATAATCCTGCACCAGAATTCTTCACATCGTTTGCGACTTCTGTGATCTGTTCTTTTGTCTCAATAGAACATGGTCCTGCGATCACCTGGAAGTTTCCACCACCGATCTTTACTCCATTTACATCAACAACTGTATCGTTTGGATGGAATTTTCTGTTGGCCTTCTTGTATGGCTCCTGAATACGCTGTACATTTTCAACGATGCTGTTTGCCATGATATGACGCATATCTACAACAGATGTATCTCCCACTAATCCAAGGATCCTTGTGTTAACACCTTCGGATTCGTGGATTCCCAGTCCCTGCTCTTCCATCTCTTTCTTTAATGCGTTGATCTTTGCTTCTTCTGCCTGTTTCTTTAAAATAATAATCATGATGTTCGTCCTTTCCTGGCAAGTCGTTTCTATCCTGCTTCTCTGGTGCGGCCTTTGTTTCTTTGAGTAAAAAGAAAAGGCATGCACTCTGTTGCAAGAATGCATGCCTTAAATGTTTTACTCTGTCGGTTTAAAGTGACATAAGTTTTGGCGATGATTCATTGCAACAAAAATAGTCAGGATAAAAATAATAACCCTGAAAGCTAAAGTAATAAAATGTGCAATTATTCATCTTACTTGTTGTCATCTTAGTTTCTCCTTGTTTTGATGTTTTTACGATACATGAATTTTTTTTCTGTGTCAATAGATTTATAGATGTTTTTTATAAAATCCATAGACCGTATTTATGATTTATTTTATGAATTATAAAATTTATTTTTTGCGCACTGCAAGAAATGATGCGATCAACGCTGTGATCGGTACTGTTAATACAACACCTAGACTTCCAGATAGTCCTTGCATAATCTCAATTCCGATCACATAAGAGTTCGCTAACTGTCTGTAGCTTAGATCATATGCGTAATTGATCACTAATGTTGTCATTGCACCGCCCACATAAGCAAAGATCAGTGTATTCGTCATCGTTCCCATCATATCTCTTCCAACATTGATTCCTGATACAAAAAGTCGTTTCATGGACAGTGTTTTGTCTGTTTCATAAATTTCCTGAATCGTAGATGCAATAGACATACCAACGTCCATGACGGCTCCTAATGCTGAAATGATGATTCCGGCAAAAAGCAATTCTCCGATCTTTATCTTCGTATTTTGTCCGACATAGTTCAATGCTTCGATATCCGATACATTATATCCTGTGATTCCTGCTGCTTTTCCAAATGCCATCGCTGCCACTGCTGCGATCACGACTCCGATCGCTGTTCCAAGGATCGCAGACACTGTTTTGCTCGAATATCCACCAAGAAGTCCTAATGTTACGATCGTTGTCAACACTGCTACAATGATCGTCAACACGATCGGTGAAATTCCCCGATACATCATCGGAAACATAATACCGATAATACATGCAAACGCAAAGACAAGACTTAAAATAGCATAAACACCTTTTTTCCCACCAATCGCACATACCACCGCTGCAAAGATCAACGCAAATCCATAGATTGCCATGGTACGGTCCTGACTATATACGGTAAATCCTGTATTTGTTCCACTTTTATTTACGATCACAATGATCCTTGCTCCTACTTTACAGTCAGCTCCAAATAAAGTTCCGCTTGGATTGATCGCCTGTTTTTCTTTTCCTTTGTAGGTTCCCGTTGTCATTTTAACCAGGACTTTCTGCGTTCCATAACGACTTCCGTCTTCTGCAAGATTATCTTTTATGATCTTTGTTACAACTGCTTTTTCATATTTTTGTCCTTTATAGGATGCCAATGGCGTTTTCTGAAACTGGTTGCATTTGACTATGATCCCTGCAAATAAACACACTGCTATTGCGAAGATCAAGATTTTTTTCCATGATACTGCTTTTTCCATAAGTTGTCTTCTTTCTATAAATCGTAGCCTTTTATTTATAAAGAAAAATCAGAGAATGCCTGTGTCCGGATCTATCATTCCGGGCGCAGGCTTTTGCTCTGTCTGATAAATTAAGTTACGACACTAATTCTTTATCATCTCTATTTGATTGTTGCTTTTTTGGCTGTGCTGTAGGCTCCATAAATACGTTTTCCGTTTACTGTTTTGTAAGAACGGACTTTGACGTAATATTTTTTCCCTTTTTTCAGACCTTTGATCTTGTAAGATGTTGTTGTTTTTGCTTTTCTTACTGTCTTTTTACCTGTAAATTTCTTGTTTGTAGAATATACAACTTGATATCCTGATGCTTTCGTATTCTTTTTCCATTTGATCGTTAGCTGTTTTTTGATCTTATTTACTAAAGAGATACTCTGTTTCTTTGGTGCTACAGTCACTGTAACTGTTTTGGAAGCTGCTTTGTAGTCTGTAGTTGCTGCTGCTTTGACTGTGATCTTGGCAACTCCTGGTCCTTTGACTGTTACTTTTCCTGCGGCATCAACTGTTGCAACTGCTTTGTTTGATGTTGTGTAAGTGAGTTTACCATTTCCATTTGTTTTTGCATTTAATTTGAATGCTTTGGATGTTTCACTCTTCTTATAAGATGCTGTTGCTGTGATCGTCTGGTCTTTTGTCTGTACTGCTGTTGTATCATCTTTCTTTGTTGTATTTGAGTTCGCATCATCTTTTTTGGTATCTTCTGCTTTCTTCACGATCTTATATGAAGATGATCCGTCTAATACTTTTCCTGTGTCCGCATCGTATGTTGTAACTTCAAAAGAGTCATCTGTTACATTGACTACAGAATAACTTGGTGTCCATGTCTGGCTTCTCTCAGAAATGAAATCCTGTTTTGCTGTGATCAGATTGTAGAATTTAGATCCTGTTGCTGAGTTTGCTTCTAAATATACAGTTCCTTTTGGATTTACAACCGTTCCACCTTTTGTTGTATCAACGATTTCGTAGCAGTTGTTTTCTTTTGCGTAATTTGCTGTATTTTCTGTTTTTGCGAATTTATCATGTGCCTGTCCATCACTCTGTAACTGATATGTTCTGGAGTATGTATGGTCATGTCCCTGAAGTACAACATCAATATCATATTTATCCATTAATGGTGTTAACTGTGTTCTTAAAACCATTCCGTCAGAATCTGAATGATCATATCCTGATCCATAAATGTCCTGGTGGAACATTACAACTTTCCATTTTGCATTTGGATTTTCTTTGATCGCTTTACGCATAACATTTTCGTGAGTTGCACAGTTGTAATTGTTTGTGTCTAATACGATAAATAATGTATTTCCATATGTGTAATAATAGTCTGTTCCTGCTGCTGTCTTTCCTTCTGTATACTTTGCTGTATTTCTATATCCACTTGTATCAAATGCATTTGGATTGTTGTAATGCATCTCATACTGTGCTGATCCAGAATCGTGGTTTCCAATCGTTGTTGCTACTGGAAGAGATCTCAAAGCATCTGCTCCAAGGTAACCTGCATACTGTTTTTCATTGTTATTGTTATTTACCTGATCTCCTGCGGATGCAACAAAACTTAGATTTGGATTCTGTTTTACTGCATTATTTAATACGTTGTTCCAGTTATAACTATCATTTCTTGCTGCATAGTTATTATCTTTCATCGCATCTCCTTCAGTACTTGTCTGTCCTGAAGATGCTCCGATCTGAGGATCTCCTACATATAAGAAAGAATAATTTTTAAATGATTTTGTAGAATATTTCTGTGCATCCTGATATTTTCCGTTCTGGAATACCTGATAGTAGTAAGTTGTATTTTCTTTCAGGTCATTTACAGATGCTTTGTTTGAATAGTACTGATCACCTTCGATCGCTACTGCCTGTGTCTGTTTTCCTTCGACTTCTTTTGCATCAGACATATCTGCTTTTGTTGCGATCTTAACTTTTGGTGTTTCTTCTGTCTTGCTGTAGTATGCAAAATTAAGCTGTGATTCTGTCGCTCCTGGTGTTAGGGATACATTTTCATAGTTTGTGCTGTATTTATCCCAGTTTGCTTTCCATGTGGACCAACTTTCTGTTTTAGAAGCAGATGCATCATTCCAATGTTCTGTCGCTGCGCTGACTGTTGATGAAAGGATTGGAGATGCCATCATAACTCCGCCTGCTAACATCATGGCTGATACAGTTGCTTTTGCTGCATATTTTTTTGCATTTCTTGCTATGTTTCTGCGAATTGTTCTCACAATAAGATCCTCCTTTGATATAGTCAATCATTCTCTGTTATGTTTAACTATAAACTTGTGAGATTAAGGAAAGGTACATGGGAATGATAAGTTTTTGTAAAATTTTTTAATTGTATGACGGGAATGTGTCGAGTATTCATAAAATTCAAGCTGATGGGTGTATGTTAAACGTTATCGTTTTTTAATTTTTATAGAAGCAGACAGATATTATTAATGCTAATACAGTAAAACATACACACTGTGTAGTGGTTTGAATAACGTAAATTATTTGAATATTATAAAAAGAGATCATGTGTCGGCAACCGTACGAACACGTCTGCACTTAGCGAGTGGATGGTCGTTAGACCATTCAG
>OLGH01003440.1_pt1 | contig 10827 bp, 9 predicted proteins | sample 1604851 | NCBI WGS metagenome assembly OLGH01 (sample SAMEA3888894, study PRJEB22519) | human gut metagenome | biome: human gut; feature: human-associated habitat; material: faeces | place: Denmark | collected 2010
TGTTTGTTCCGTTTCCGCCTGTGTCGGGCAGTTGGTAGATTTTGTTTGTATTGGCTGCACTTATGGTTAGTTTGCCGTTGTTGCCTAGTGTCGCCGTTATTGTTTTGTTTTTTATTTTTTCATATGATTTTGTGTATTTTTTTGTTTTGGTTGTGTTTTTGTCTTTGGCTATTTCGCCTTCCTCATAGCCTACGAAGTTTGGATTTTCTTCATAACCGCAGTAGTATGGGTTTTCCGAGTTTGGAATGTAGGTGGCCGTTGCTTCTTTGCCCTCATCCCACATATTTGTGTAGAGTATTTTTTCCATTTCCATTGTTTCAAAGGTGGCTGCTTCAAGGATTGCTTCTTTGGTTGGACCTACTTTGTAGCATAGTCTGATTGGTAATGCCTTATTGTATTGTGTGCCACCTTGGATTTGGACGTTTTCAGGTAACAGTTTAGATGGTATTGTGAATTTTACGGTTTGTAATCCTTTACTGTTTTTTGTTACTGTTACTTTGATGTTTTTTAAGTTTACATCGTCATTTCCATCTGTTGCCGATGGAACTTTTCCTTCATATATATAGGCGGTAACGTCACCGTCTTCTGAGATTTTTGCCACTTTGTAATTTATGCCATTGTATCTTAGAATCGGTGTTTCCTTTATTTCCATTCCCTGACCTATTTTGTCAGTAAACTCTACTGCGTTATCAAGTCCTTCTTCCACACAGGAATGATAGTTGATTATTTCCATGCCTTCCTGCAAAAACTGCTTAAAGATTTGCGCCAGTGTTTCGCTGTCCATTGCATCATCTTTTGCCATTTTGCTGTTGTCGGCATAATCATAATTGCTGTATGGATTGGTGTAATAATACGTGGAACTTTTTGCCTGAACTCCCGTATTTTTACTTCCTACAGTTATCTTTGTATTATCGGCATATTGTTTTGTCAAAGCCTTGTGCAATTCGTTAGCTCGCGGATCTTTGCTGTTCTTACATCGTTCAAGATTCTGCGCCGTTGGATGAAGTACCTGACTAATGTAGTCATAATCTTCCCCTTCAGTAACGCCTACACCAACTGTAAAAAACTTGTTGTTTTTATGGTCTGCCTGACCATTGTAATGCTTACTTACACTGTCCTTATAATACTTTGCCGTAAGAATTGTGTAATAACCAAAAATTCCCTTGTCATTTTCTGAATACTCCTTGTTATTGTCCCTAGTATTTTCACTTCCACAACATGAACCGTCACCAAATTTTTTATTCGAAGCCAAATTCTTGTAATCCGAATTGCCAAGGGTAGGGCAACCATCTGATAGCAAAAGAATATTAGGTGTTCTTGTTACTTTCTGACCAGAAACACTGTCAGTGTAAGTTGTTGTTTTTTCATTAATAAGAATATCCGCCCCCTGCTTTATTCCATCCTGAATGTATGTTGCCCCATATACCTCAATTGATTTCGATGCCTTATCTGTAAGATTGTTTGTACTTTCGTTTTTAATTTTTCCTATATCTAATTTTTTGTAGCCATCATTCTTAGATGATTTTGATACAGAAAAATAAGAATTGGTATTAGAGTAGTCTGCCTTGCTTCCAACATAATATCTTCCAAGCGGCAAAATCTTTGCGGCTTTTGTGTTGTATGCCACAACCGCTACCCTGTTATTCTCATCTTCTTTCATCAAATAAGTAATGGTCTTGTTTACAGCTTTTACCAGATTATCAGCCCTCTTGCCATCGCCATCCACAGACATACTTCCTGAAATATCAAGAACAAGTACCACATCTAAAGGTACATGAATTATTCCCGAAGTCGTATCAATATACTTCTGTCCAAGTGCTGATAAAATTACGCTAAATTCTCCCGGGTTATAACTGTTAAATATGGAATAATCATCTTTTCCATACATTACTGACTTGTCAGTTTCTATCCTTCCGTCATCTTTGTTTTTTCCCTGAAACAAAGATTCAATGTCAGATGTGGAGCTGTCAGAAACGTAAATACTTTTCACCGGTGTTCCCTCATCAGTCTTTAGTGTATCCGTTCCCGGCCCTATACTTCCCGAAACCGGTTGAAACATTGTCATTGTAATTACCATACATAACATACATGCTCCAAACTTTTTCATCCTTTGCCTTTTCCATAGCCGGAAAAACCTGTGCATTATTTCACCTCCTCATTGTTTTTTGCAGGAAAAATTCCTAACAGTTCAATATATTCAAAATGCCGAAAAAGTATTAATAATTTTTTTGAAATGGATAAATAATCTTCAATCTATAACTGTGAGATAATTTATCTTTACAAAAAAAACACAGGGCTAATCGTAGCTGATTAACTCTGTGCCTTTTTTATTATTCCTCTTCTACCTTATTAATTATGAAATCATAGTCTTCCTTTGATAACTGGTATGCTTTATCTTTGTTCTTCAAATAACATATTTTGTCCTGACTTCGCAAATACATTATTCCTATGTCATTGTTGCAATCTATCTTTATATTGAAAGATTCATCAAACTTAATATCCGAATTAGAAACAGTTTCAAAATTCTTCATATGTGCCACAATCTCATTCTGTTCTTTGTTTTCTCCCCTAGCCATAACGGTCTTAATTAAAATATGCTTCCATAAGCATAGGATGTTCCGTAATACCATCTGTCTGAAACTGGGATTACATCATACACAGCATTGTTATACTGATAATTATCCAATGCCTCTTTTCCGTTAAACACATACACTAAATCGTTTAACTTATATCCAAAGCTGTATAATCCTGCATTTTGAAATACCACATAATTCTTTTCAATTTTTATTGTTTTTATATCTTTTGTCAACAGATACTTTAAAACAAATTCATACATTCCTTTTTCTATCTCTATTTCAGTGTTCATTCCTATACAGTACTCATATGTATATCCTCCATCTTTTGTTCTAACTTCCCTTTCCCCCAATGTTAATTCAACCGACTTTCCCGGATTATTGTATTGAAAATATTCTGCAATTTTCGATGTATCATTCTTACTGATTGTAAGAAGTTCCTTTATCGAGTTTTCATTTACCTTCTTAAGGTTCTTTACACTTTCCAGCAAGGCATAATTAACCACACTTACCTTTATCTTCTTTTGTAATCCGTTGTGCGCTGTAACATATATGTATGCTGTCCCTGTTGTTTTGTCTGAGGTTGCTGTTATTTTGCCATTCTTGTCCACTTTCACAAGACTTGGATTTGAGGAACTCCATCGTATTTTTTTACTGTAAGCCTTCTGCTTTACTTTCTTTGTGTTTTTTACTTTCTTGCTCTTCTTTGATTTCTTTGTAATCTTAACTGTTGGCTTCAGTCTTGAACTTTCGCCAATTCCCAACTTGTATTCCTTCTTAATGTTTTCAAATCCTGTTACATTCTGTTTCCTCGAATTAGCATTTGCCTTTACAACTTTTATTTTTAAGCTTTTTACGCTTAATGTTTTTTTACCTCCAACATTCTTATATGACTGTATTTCATATGTATATGCCTTGTTTGTTTTTACTTTTTTGTCCGTGTATTTTGTCTTTGATGACTTAATTGTTTTAAGTTTTCTTCCATTTTTGTATATAATGTATCCATCAGCTTCATTGTTTTTCTTCCAACTGAGAACTATGCCTTTCTTGGATGACATTCCCTTGAAACATGATGGTGCTGTTAACGCTTTATTAGTTGTTTTTTCTGTGATGATTGTTGTATTTTCTTCCGCCTTAACATTTTCTTTAACAATGCCTGTGCATAACAATAACGTTGTTATTGTAACCATTGCTGAACATAGTACAATTCTTTTTTTTACTTTATTTGACATAATTTTGTCCTCCTATTTCTTAGTATTTACTTCTATCTTTCTTACTGGTGAATAGATTTTTTTACCTGATTTTGTTTTATAAAATGCCTTTATGTAATAAATGTATTTTTTATTCTTACTTACTTTTGAGTCTGTATAATTGGTTGTTTTCTTATTGTTAATAGTCTTAATTTGTTTTTTCTTTCCACTGCCGATTTTTCTTGATATTACATAGCCACCTTTTAATGATTTATTGTTATAATCATATGACATTTTATTCCATTTTAATTTTATATTCTTGATAACTCCTTTTTTATTATTTTGTTTATTAGCTTTTAATTCAGGTGTGCCTGTTGTAATCTCTGGAGATATAGTTCTACATAATAATAGCTTCCGCATTTTCCTATTACTTTTAATGAGTTGCCTTTCTTTCCATCATTCTTTTTAACTCTACATTTTTCACTTGCCCCGGCATATAATAATGTATTTCTGGCAAGTGTTCCACTTGTTGCATTAATCGGTGTATATACTGAAACATTACAGCTTGCTTCCTTGTTGTCTGCTACTGCTGTTATAACCGTCATACCTTCTTTTTTTGTCTTTATTGAGCCATTGTTTATTTCCGCCACACCACTATCAGATAATTTATAGTTATAGTTTTTGTTTGATGCTATGTTTGGATATACTTCTGTGCTTAAGCTGGAATTATCTCCCACTGGCAAAACAATATTATCCTTATCTAAAACAACATCTGTTACCGGTATATTCACATCTGATTTCAATACATAAGCTTCTCTTTTTGATCTATTATCATCAAAAATATAATTGTCCGGTAATTTAACATAATAGTAATTGCCACATGAACCTATAATAGTTAACTCCTGACCTACCTTTGCCTTTTCAGTTCTAACCCAAGAACTACTATCTGCACCTCTATACAAGGTTGTTGTTTTTTTAATTACACCTGATATATCATTTATCTTTGTGTATATTGAAATTACACAATCATAATTTATTATACCATATTTTTTAGTTAGGGCTGATAATACTAATTTAGTGGAGCCTTCTGACACTCCATAAACCGTTGCTGTTGAATTATTACCTTCAACAGTTGCCACACCTATATTCTCTGTAACCCAAGTTACATTTTCAATTGTTGTGTCACTTGGAGTAACCTTTATAGAAAAGTTCGGATTTGAATTTCCAACCTCAATGCTTCTATGTTCAATTCTTTCATTCAGTGATTCACTCCAAATCTCTATCTTAGCTTTCTCATCTGCCATTACATTTAAATTAGGCTGTTTAACAAAACTTATAGCTGAAATTATAATCAGCATCATTACTAATATTTTTTTACTCATAATATTCCCTCTTTAATGTTATATTTCTAGTTCTTCATTGTAAACGTACACAAATATGCCTGTTTACCTTTTTCAAGTAGCTTTCCTGCACCTTTTGTTTCAGGCATAGCCATAACGCAGTAAAAATTATTCTTTCCTATTTCTTATTACTTTCAGCCCAATAGCATATAAAAAGGGAGTCTTCCACTTTATCATGGAATGCTCCCTTTGCAACTACTACGTTTTCAACTTTTTAACTGGCGTTAAAATTCATACTTTAATATCTCGCAATTCTTTATTCCAAACGCCGCATATTCTTCGTTTGTCATATCGTGGAAATATGAATTTACTACTCTTGATATGCCATTATGGGCAACAAGAAGATATGTCTTTTCGCCTGATTCTTTCTTCAAGTCATCCAATAGATTATAGATTCTCTGAGCCATTTCAAACATTGATTCGCCACCGTCAAAATGATTTATGAAGCTCTTTTTTGCCTCTTCAAATTCTTCGCCGTGTCTTGGTGTAGATTCGTACTTTCCGAAATTCTGCTCCTTTAATCGGATTTCTTCTCTCATCGGAATCCCTGTTACTTTCCCAATATGCTTCGCTGTATCTGCTGCCCTGCTAAGTGGTGAGTACAAAATTTCGTCGATTTTTATTCCCTCCTTCAAAATCTTCTGTCCCAACTCCTCAGCCTGCTTATGTCCTAATTCTGTCAAGCCAATATCTGTTGCTCCACATATTTTATTTTCAACATTCCAAAATGTCTGCCCATGTCTTGTAAAATAAACCTGTCCCATAATTTATTTTTAGTAGCAGACTGTATCGTATGTATGAAAGTATTGTAAAATAAGCATTTATTACTTCCTTTACATAAAATACTGTCTACTACGTCCTCCTTTCTTATAAATTATTCTTCATCCAACAATTCTTGACAGGTTATCGAAATGAATACTCCTAACTGAATCAATTCGTTAAGATGCTTTTCTGAAAGGTCAGCATCCTTTCTCATAAGTTTTGATATTTCAGCACTCAATTCATCTGCCTGTTGCTGAATGTAATAAATCTTTTCTTTATGTTCATCATTCATAAGCGTACCTCTATCTCTTTGCTAACTGTTTCTTTAGTCGCTCATTCTCAGATTTGAGTTCTTCATAATCGACTAACTGAACAATCAGTTTCTTTTTATCATCCTCTAACTTTTTAACCTGTTTCCTAAGAGTTGCAATCTTTTCGTCCTTGAGCTGAATCTTATCCTTTTTAACAGCAATCACATCATCCAAAGGACTTGCTTTTGAGATTGCTCTAAGGCTTAAAATACGCTCCTTAACTTGTGCATTGTTATAAAGGGTTGCTCTTGATACACCTGCCTCTTTGCTTACAGTTTCAAAGTTAATCGGCTTGTTCTTTCTTTTAAGTTTATCAATAGCCTTGCTGACCTTATCAATGGTTTCTTTATTCTTTGCCTTTGCATGAGCCTTAATACCTGCAACCTGACTATCCGACACTTTCTTTGCCATTTAGCTGCACCTCCAGACTTTCTACCAATGGTTTTAGATACTTGTACTTAACTGCCTGCACTTGATATGCTGGCTCTTGACCAAGTTCCTTTAGTCTTACCATTTCCTTTTCAAACAAATCCAGTTCGTCCTTCAAAATTGGATAAAACTGAACCTCTGTGATGTAGTTCGGGCAGTTGTAAAAGAAGCAACCATCTCCATCGATGCAATTACCTCTCCTAAAGTCGTATAAGCATACCCCTGTAGGTAACGGATTGAAACTCATTGTTTTTGCTAAATCTGTGATTACATCATTAATCTCAGCTTCGGTCTTACCATGAAACAAATCATCAAGTTTACCTTTGATTTCTTTCGCACGAAGTCCTGCAATCTTTGACTCTGGACTTAAAATCATATCAGAATAGATTTCTTTGACTTCTTCTTCCTGCAAGGAAAGATAGTGTGCTGTCATTTCGATAGAAACATGAGAATACTGTTTCATAATCATAGCGATAGGCACTTTTCTCTTGACAAGTTCCCTTACAAATGTTGCTCTGAACTGATGCGATGTAAGTGGATATAACTCACCTTTGTTGTCTCGAATATCATGGTTCTTAATAAATGGTTCAATGTGCTGATGATTCCAGTTATCTCTATTACACACTCTTGCTCGTGAATTTAAAAATAATTCCTTTAATCCACTTTTCTTACGAAGTTCTGCTGTGTATTCTGAGAGCTCTGCAATGGCGTCTTTTACAATGTCATTGATAAATACCTTATGGATGATAGGCTCACCTTTTTCAGTCTTACCAAGTGTTACTTCCATGTAATCATAGCCATCTGATGTGCGTTTTACGCATCCTTCCTGTATAGATAAAACCTCGTTGATACGAAGTCCTGTCTGACTCTGAATGATAATACCTGCCTTTGTAAGCACATCCTTTTCATCGTGTACTGCATGATACAAAATCTTGTCAAACACATCCTCTGGAATAGGTTTCGTCTTGTTTGATTTCATTGACTTTTTTGTATTCCATAACTGATTCGCTGTTTCTGCCTTTGGAAGATGAAACTGTGGTACATTCCATCCTTTTACCTGACCGATACGGATGATTTCTTCTACCGCATGACAAGTACTAAATCCTGTACTTGTTGCCACCTTCTTTTCGTCCTTCATCCAAAGATTGAAGTTAAGATAATCCTCTAAAGTAACATCTGCAAAGCTATGAATACTATTCAAGGTGCAGTATTCTATAAATGTTGGTAGTTTTGCATTTATATAATCCCTCACAGTATGTGGTTTAATTTTTCCAAGCTTAAAGTAGGCATACTGTTTTACAATTCCCTTCATACCTGCATCAGATATGTATTCAAAACGGATACTTGTTTTTGATGTATCTATGTTTTTACTTTTTATAAAAGGTCTTAAATCCCATATATCATCACTGTATCGGGAATTGCCTATCATTATGCTGTTTAAGTCTGTATCAGGCTCTATGACCTGTAACTGTAAAGCTAAGTTAGTTGCCATTTTGCAATCCCTCCAATCTTTCAACGATGACTTTTAATACCTCTATGGTCGGTATAAAGTGTTCTGCGTAATGCTCGCCATAAATAGCACCTTCTTCAAGCTGTTTTTCAAGGTTTGCTAAATGCTGTTTATGAGCCTCTAAATACTCTGGTGTTGTGATATACCGACTGCAAGTGTAGCATTTCTGCCTTTTAAGGAGTCTCGGACAGATATTTCCATCTGTAACAGGTTTTGTGCAATAACCATCACATAAACCTGCAACACATTTGTCCTTATTAGCCTTGAACCATTCAAACTCTGATACATTGTCAAATGCACTACTCTGTATCTGATTGATGTTACCGATAACACCTACACTCTGAAATACCTCTGCTCGTTCCTTATCCTTTACATCTGCATAGAAACGTTTTGTAACGGATGGGTCTGAATGACCTAACACCTGCTGAATGACATTTATGTTTGTTCCCTTAGAGAGCATATCTGTTCCAAGAGTTCGTCTGAACTGATGGCTTGTAAGGTTGTAGTAATCGCCGTTTGCATCCTTGATGTTGTTTCTTTTGATAAAATCTCTGAACCAGTTCGTTGTAAATGTCATTGTTGCAATAACACTCACCGAACCTGTACCTCTACCTTGAGGCACTCGCCAAATCATCAGAGTATCTTTATTCTTTTCATCAGCTTCATCACGAAGTTCTGCTGTTATCTCAATAAGTTTCTCTATCGCAGCTACACATTCACTTCTGACAGGCATAGGAGCCTTATCCTTGCGTCCTTTGTGCTGAGTCCACTCGATTGTATAACCACTAATCAAATGTGGCTTAATACAGTCAATACGGAGTTTTAAGAGGTCTCCAATACGCATTCCTGTCGATTGCAGAATGATAATACCATACTTTAGATATGGATTTTCTTCGTTTTTAAGAGCATCATTTATCTGTGCTACAACATCATCTGGAATAAAGTCGATTTTAAGTTTACGATTAACACCGATATACTCATTTCCTGTAAAGATTTCTGTCACAGGTACATCGTTAGGTCTGTGAATTTGACACCAATAAATGATGCCTTTTAATGCTTTTATTCCCCATCGTCTTGTTTCGTGTGACAATGGTTTATGCGTTCTATTTGACACTTTCGTATTCAAATAACTTTGGAACTTATCTATTTCAAGATGTGTAAGCGTTTTTAACGAATCTATCCTTGATAATTCTGAAAACTCATTGAAATACTTAAAATGTGTAGCTACCACTGCATACAATGTGCTTAAAGTTTTATTTCCAACCCTGTAATTCTGCCAAACATAGTCCTTTACAACGTCCTTGATTTCTTCGCTTGAAATATAGGAAAAATCAAACTTAAAGTTCCTTCCATAGTGCTGTGAGTCCTTGTCATTGTCAACGATGTTCCATACATCACCATCTGGTCTACTTGCCATCAGAGCCACCTCCAATCAATGTACTCTGATTCCAATACCTTGAAAGGCTGTCCTCAATGTATGGATTAGAGAGATGTGTGTACTTCTGAGTAGTAGATAAATGTTCATGTCCCATAATCATTCTTACAACACTTACATCCATTCCAGACTGTACTAAGTTGGAGCAAAAAGTATGTCTTAAATCGTGAAAGTTGAAATCAATTCCGATTTCTTTCTGTACCTTTTTAAGCTTGTCATAGGCTGCACGATAGGTAAGCTGTTTGCCAAGCTGTCTTTTCTGTTCTGATACAAAGATGTAACTGTGGTCTGTATCAATAAGGTTTCTTTCTTCCATGATGAAATCATCAAGTTCCTTAATTAGTGACATAGGAACATACAAATCCCTGGTCTTTCCTTTAGACTTAATCTGCTGAAAGCATCCTACTAACTGTGACATATCCGGAAGTGGTACAGAGTCTATTTCAAGGTCTAAAACCTCTTGTATTCTTGCCCCTGTAAGATAGAGCATCTTGTATAAAAGGATGTCTCTACGCTTGTCTAAACGGCTTAAAAACAGTTCCATTTCATCATCAGTAACAAGATTTATCTTATAATCACTTTCCTTTACCTTGAAGATTGACTGCTTTGTTTTATTATCAGACTTTGCGTGTTCCAAGATGCCTTTAAAAGCATTAAAAGGTCTGTTTACATCATGCATTAGGATAGGATTATCTATTTCCTGCATATCTGCTTCAAACTGATAAAACATATGGATTGTACTCAATATACGATTGATTGTTTTATTAGTCCTTTTACTTTCCTTGTTAAGAGCTATGACATCATCATCTGATGCCCTTAGATAGTCTATAAACTCAGCAATCATCTTAGGAGTAACCTTGTCATACTCATAACCACTATAATTTAAGAACTCCCAATAGGTTCGTAAATCACTTCCACTTGCCTTTAAGGTATTGATAGCTTTATCCTTTTGTCTTTGGAATTTTAGATAGTCGTATACTGGCTTTACAATTCTCATCTCATTATCCAGTAGAACAACTGTCTCCCTTCCTTCACGTTCTATAACATGTAGTTCCATGTATTAAATACCTCCAATACATTTATGATATGTCTATAATGTTAAAATATCTCTTATTACTTTATATTTTACCATTAATAGAACATATGTTCAAGTATTATTCTACTGTGTAATAATTATTTAATATTCAATTTTTAAGATACACATACTTTACAATGAT
>OLGH01003454.1_pt1 | contig 10788 bp, 9 predicted proteins | sample 1604851 | NCBI WGS metagenome assembly OLGH01 (sample SAMEA3888894, study PRJEB22519) | human gut metagenome | biome: human gut; feature: human-associated habitat; material: faeces | place: Denmark | collected 2010
CCTCGCTGCTGCTGGCGAGTGTGTCGAGACTGCCGGCGTTTATCGTGTATCCGAGCTTTAGTGTCGGCACGATCCTGGTGGTCAGCTTTGTGAGCGTGCTGGTGCTCGGGGATCCAATCAGCCGGAGACAGATTGGGGGATGCGGGATTATTTTGGTGGCGTTGGCGCTGCTGAATCTTTAGGATTTTCCGTTTCGGATGCTGCGCTCATAATAAAAGATATACTGCTGCATTACCCCTGCGTATCCTTTATAGCTTCCAAAAAAATCCTGGATAATAGTAGTGTACAGGCGGCTTTTTGGAAGGCGGCGGTAGCGGATGGGGTGTTTGGGAAGGTATTCTTTGGTCAGGATCTGTTCGATCCAGGTATCGACGGGGAAGGCGTCGATGTGGTGGAGTCCGAAGAGGCAGACGCAGTTGGCGACCTTGGGACCGATGCCATAGAGGCTGGTAAGTGCGGTCATGGCTTTGTCCGGCGGCAGGGCTGCGAGGGATTCTAAGGATACGGTTCCGGCGAGGACATCCTGGATGAGGCGGTGAATGTATTTGGCGCGGTAGCCGAGTTTTAAGGTTAATAGGTCGTCCAGGCTGGCAGATGCCAGTTCTTCGGGCGAGGGAAAAGAATAGTAGGTGCGGATGGAACCGTCGGACAGGGCGGCGGTTCTCTTCGCACCGTATTTTTTTGCCAGAGCTTCGACGGCTTCGCGGATCTTTGGGATGGTTTTCTGCTGGGAGATCAGGAAGGTGATCATCATTTCCCAGAGATCCTGACGGAGAATCCGGATGCCGGAACCGGCGTCTGCCGCCGCTGCGAGGTAGGCATCGTCTGCGCGGATGGAGGCGATGAAAGAACCGTAATCGGTGCCGAGATCGAAGTATTGTTTCCAGAAAGGAAGCGCTTCGTCCGGGCAGTCGAAGAAGAAACCGTCCGGCGTCCCGGAAATTTCCAGATAGTGCGTCCCGCTGATGAGTGACCAGATCCCCGGTTTTTCCGGAACCGGAAGCATACGGAAACATTGACCGGAGGCGGCGATCTGTGCGAGGTTCAGGTTCAGGCAGGAGATGATGTGGGAGTTGGGGAAAGTGTGTGTTTCGATTGCAGGCAGGTTTGTTGTATGTGTGTTCATGGCAGGGCATCCTCTTTTTTTAAAATATTCGTAACTGTTCAGTACCTTCACAGTCACGCGCAAAAATTCATTAAAAATTGCCTACGGCAATGGAATTTTTGCCTGCTGACCCATGTTTTCGTACGGTCAGCGCAGTAAATGCGCAGACCTACTAAACAGTTACTCTGTTTTCTTCTATGTTAAAAATGAGTTATGCCTGAAGATATCGCTCTGCAGATGCCACGCAGTTTGCACCGTCCGATGCCGCTGTCAGAATCTGGCGCAGCGCCTTGGTCCGGACATCTCCGGCTGCAAATACGCCCGGAACGCTCGTCTGACCGCTCTCATCCGCCCGGATATAGCCCTGCTCATCAAGCTCTAACTGACCCGCATACAGCTCACTCTCCGGTGCGATTCCGACCGCAATAAAGACGCCATCCACGTCCAGCCGCCTCTCTTCTCCGGTTTGGGTCTGTCTCAGCCGCAATGCCTCCACCTGACCATTTCCTTCAATCGCAGCCGTCTCACTGTTCCAGACAAATTCAATATTTTCAAGCGCCTGTAAGCGCTCCTGCAGCCGTTTTGCCCCGCGAAGCTTGTCTCTGCGGTGGACGATATATACTTTTTCACACATCCGCGCAAGAAAAATTGCATCTTCCAGCGCCGCGTCGCCGCCGCCCACAACGGCAACCGTCCTTCCCCGGAAAAATGCCCCGTCGCAGGTCGCGCAGTATGAAACGCCTGCCCCGCGAAGTTCCTCTTCTCCCGGCACCTCCAACGTCCTGTGATGTGCTCCGGATGCCAGAATCACACAGCGTGCCTCATACGTCTCTTCCTCGCAGACTACTTTCTTCACGTTTCCTGAAAGCTCGACCTGCACGACCTCATCCTGTACAACTCTTGCTCCCAGCTTGTTTGCATGCTCCCGGAACTGTCTGGAAAGCTCAAAGCCGGTCACACCCGGAAATCCCGGATAATTGTCCACCTCCCAGGTATTCAGCACCTGTCCGCCGCTGATTCCATTCTTCTCTATCACAATCGTGTCCAGACACGCCCGCTGTGCATAAATCGCCGCACTCAAGCCAGCTGGTCCGGAACCAATGATTATTATATCATACATGGTATACAGTCCCTTTCTTCCGAATCTGTTCGGTAATTGATCCGCTCTATCGCTGTGTCAGATCCATTTGGTTTTAGTATAACACATTTTGGCACTTTCATACAATGCTGTAAAACACTCAGAACAGCAAAAAATGGATGAAAATTTCTTACGATTTTATGACAGGCGGAAAAATGAAACTATTTCATGAATTTTAAATACATGCTATAATTCAATCAAATATACGCATATAAGGAGTTTACTGCCATGAATCATAAAACTATCCTCGTAACCGGCGCTTCCCGCGGAATCGGGAAAGCGATTGCATTAACCTACGCCAGGAATGGCTGGGATGTCGTGATTACCTGCCTGAGGCGGGAAGAAGAATTAAAAAAGACCCAGCGCGAAATCGAAGCGCTGGGCGTTTCCTGCCTTGCCTGGATGGGCGATGCGGGCGATTTTGAGAGCTGTTCCCGCCTGTTTGACGCGATCCGGGAGCGCTTCGGTTCCCTGGATGTCCTCGTCAACAATGCAGGGATTTCCTACATCGGTCTGTTCCAGGATATGACGCCGGACGAGTGGAACCACATTCTCAATACCAACCTGACCTCCGTCTTCAACTGCTGCCGCCTCGCCATTCCGATGATGGTGTCACGCAAATCGGGACGCATTCTCAATATTTCCTCCGTCTGGGGCATCTGCGGCGCTTCCTGCGAAGTCGCCTATTCTGCCACCAAAGGCGGCATCAACGCCATGACGCGCGCCCTCGCGAAGGAACTTGCGCCGAGCAGCATCCAGGTCAACGCGATCGCCTGCGGCGCTATTGACACCGAAATGAACCAGTTTCTCGATGAAGAAGAACGGAATGCCCTGCTGGAAGAAATTCCAGCAGGACGTATGGGGCGTGCCGAGGAAGTCGGAAAACTGGCATACCAGCTGGGGAGCGAGGACTCCTATTTAACGGGACAGATAATTCAACTGGACGGCGGCTGGATCTAAAACCTGAAATAAATAAACGGATTATATGTGCTGCTGACGAGATACATGGTACACAAAAACAGCAGCACAGCCATAATCACAATATCCACTGTCTTTGTCACTTCTTTCTCATACAAATGCTCCCGCAGCTTCGGGCATATACTCTGCACGATGCCCGAAAGCAGCACGCCCAGCACCGCAAGAAAAATCACTTTCCGATTCACGAACAGCGACGCCGGATAGATGCCGTTCTCCCAGGTAAACATCTGATGCAGGATCACTTTCGCATCCGCCAGCGTATCGGCGCGGAAGAACACCCAGCCAACCACTACAACCAACGTCGTATAGATGTGATTCAGTCCCCGGAAGCAGTTCTTCTCCAATAGCTTCCCAAGTCCCATGCGTTCCACCACCAGAAACAGCCCATGGTACAATCCCCAGATGATAAAGGTTGCCCCAGCGCCATGCCAGAGCCCGGTCGCAAAAAAGACAATCAGCAGATTAACATACGTCCGCACCTGCCCTTTTCGGTTGCCGCCCAGCGGGATATAAAGATATTCCCTAAACCAGGTCGAGAGTGAAATATGCCAGCGTCTCCAGAACTCGCGGATCGAGGTAGAGATATACGGATAATTGAAGTTCTCCATAAAATCAAATCCAAACATTTTTCCCAATCCGATCGCCATATCCGAATATCCCGAAAAATCAAAATAAATCTGAAAACTGTATGCAATTGCACCAAGCCATGCCGTAGCCACCGACATGTGATTCAGCTGTGAAATGGAATTCCACAGACTTCCGATCTGATTTGCCAGAAGCACTTTCTTTGCCAGACCCACGGAAAAACGAAATGCTCCTTCGGAAAAATCTTCCAGCGTGACTTTTCTGTGCATGAGTTCTTTTTCCACCGTTTTATACTGCACAATCGGTCCTGCAATCAGCTGCGGAAACAGGGTTACATAGGTTGCAAATGTAAGGATGTTTTTCTGTGCTGCAACCTCCCCGCGATAAACATCAATCGTATAAGACATTGTCTGAAAGGTATAAAAAGAAATTCCAATCGGAAGTGCTATATGCAGCAGTGACAACCCTGCCCCTGTAATGGAATTGATACTCCCGATAACAAAATCCGTGTACTTAAAAAACCCGAGGATGGCAAGGTTTCCGCACAGATCAACGATCAGTGCGGCTTTTGCTTTCCCCGGACAGTTTTTGTTTTTAAAGTGCTCGATCAACCGCCCATTCGCATAATCAAATACAATCGAAAACAGCATGATTAATACATAGACCGGCTCTCCCCACGCATAAAAGACCAGACTGAAAACCAATAAAACAAGGTTTCTAAGCCTTGCCGGGCAGAGATAGTACAGCAATAATACGATCGGTAAAAACGCAAGTAAAAATACAAAACTACTAAAAACCATTTTATTTAAACGCCTTTTCTATAATTTCTTTTGCCTGATCCGAATCCCCGGACACACACAGAACCACATACTGATTTTTCTGCTCCAGCACCGCATTTCCAATCCGTTTTGTCTCTTCCGGCACATAATCCTGGAAAGAATCCGCCTGATCATCAAGATATTTCTGGACATCTTCCATGGTTTCTTTTGCCTGATTTGAATCTTTTGCGGTAAAAACACCTACCTCTTCTGCCGTAGAACCGCTTCCGGCATACATAACAGAATCAACATCTTCCGGTAAATCTACAAGCATTGAAATTTCATCCGCTGTCAGTTCCTTTAATGTATCATCATATTTAATCTCTGTTGCAAGCGATTTTGCAAGAGCCTGCGCATCAATTGTCTTTGCTTCCCCACCGCATCCTGCAAGTAAAAGTACTCCTGCTGTCAGTACTGCCAGCAGTCCTGTCTTTTTCATCATCATATTTTCCGATCCTTTCTTTTTATACACCCTGATATTTCTCACTCTGTACACGAATCAGTTCTTCATCATCAAAATAATTGATTTTCATCGCCTGTTTTACTTCAGAAAGTGTCTGTGCTGCAACTTCACGCGCTGCATCACTTCCTTTTTTCAGAATTTCATATACTGCCGGAATGTCTTTCTCAAATTCTGCCCTTCGCGCACGAATCGGAGCCAGCTCTTCCTGAATGACGTTGTTCAGGAATTTTTTGATTTTTACATCTCCAAGACCGCCTCTGGTATAGTGTTCCTTTAATTCATCCAGATTATGATATTCCGGAAGATATTCTTCAAAATGTTCCGGTTTGCTGAAAGCATCCAGATAGGTAAATACACAATTTCCTTCCAGATGTCCCGGATCAGAGATCTGAATATGTGTCGGATCCGTGTACATACTCATAATCTTTTTTTTGACATCACTTTCCGTATCTGAAAGATAAATACAGTTCCCCAGGGATTTGCTCATCTTCTGTTTTCCATCAATTCCCGGCAGACGCATACATGCCTCATTCTCCGGAAGCAGCACATCCGGCTCCACCAGCACCTCATCATAAATGGAATTGAATTTACGGACAATCTCCCTTGTCTGCTCAATCATTGGAAGCTGATCTTCTCCCGCTGGTACAACCGTTGCCTTAAAAGCAGTAATATCTGCTGCCTGACTGATCGGATATGTAAAAAATCCGACCGGAATACTGGTCTCAAAATTACGCATTTTAATTTCTGACTTAACAGTCGGATTCCGCTGCAGCCTGGAAACAGTTACCAGATTGGCATAGAAAAACGTAAGCTCTGTCAATTCGGAAATCTGTGACTGGACAAACAATGTGGATTTCGCTGGATCCAGCCCTGCAGATAAATAATCCAGTGCCACCTCTATGATATTCTGACGCACCTTCTCCGGATTATCAAAATTGTCGGTCAGCGCCTGTGCATCCGCAATCATAATAAAAATCTTATCAAACTCTCCCGAATTCTGTAATTCCACTCTTCTTCGCAGAGATCCTACATAGTGTCCCACATGCAGTCTTCCTGTCGGGCGATCTCCGGTTAATATAATTTTTGCCATCTCTATGCCTCCTGATTTTTCTCAGTTACTATATATTTTCGTGTTATTTTTCTAATTTCATTCATACACTGTCAACTGTAGCAAATCCACGTTGCAATGTCAACGGATGTTGTGTTAAAATAAGAATGAATTAAGATATTAAACTTCGTCAATTTAAGGAGGTTTGTTTTTATGAACGAGAAAATATATAAAGCAATGGGATCATCAGCCGTATCAAGCCTCGTGATCGGAATCTGTGTACTTGCCACAGGAATCGCCGCAGGGGTTCTTCTTATTATAAACGGGTCCCGCTTACTAAAGCATAAATCAAAAATTTTATTATAATACTTCAAATCCGGAGAATTTTTTCATTCTCCGGGTTTTTTACTTTTTATTATCAACCTGTTCATTCATCATCGTTGACATTTCATTTTTTCCATGCTAAAGTGAATGCATATTGTTAATAATTACACACAAGGAAGGTATTTAGCAAATGCATACAACAAAAGAAAACGATCCGGTTCTCTCCCGCGAGGAGGCTCTTTCTATTTTAAACACTCCGGACGATCAGCTGGATGATCTGATCGCCCGTGCTGAAAAACTCCGGAGAAAATATAAAGGAAATCACGTCAGCATCCATATTCTGACCAATGCCCGCAGCGGCAACTGTTCCCAGGACTGCGCATACTGTGCACAATCCTGCCGTTCCACCGCAGATATTGAAAAATACAAATGGGTTTCCGATGAGAAACTGTACAAGGATAACGATTTTGTCAATGAACACCATTTAAGCCGCCACTGTATCGGCTTAAGCGGAATGAAATTTACAGATGAGGAAATTGAAGAACTTGCCGAACGCATCCGTGCCATGAAGAAAACCGGCACACATCTGTGCTGTTCCATTGGATTTTTAACGGAAAAACAGGCACGCATGCTCTACGATGCCGGTCTTGACCGTATCAACCACAACTTAAACAGCAGCCGCGCCTATTACAGCCATATCTGCTCCACCCACACCTTTGACCAGCGTGTTGAAAATATTCATATGCTGCAGAAGATTGGATTTGAAATCTGCAGTGGCGGAATCATCGGTATGGGCGAGAGCAAAGAAGATGTGGTAGATATGCTGATGGAACTGCGTGAGATCCAGCCGGAAGCACTGCCGATCAATTTTCTGCTTCCGATCAAGGGAACTCCGTTAGGCGATAAAGATATTTCCGGTCTGACCACAGAATACTGCATGAAAGTCCTCTGCCTTGCAAGACTGATGGTTCCACAGTCAGATATCCGCTGTGCCGCCGGCCGTGAGGTATATTTCAAAGGAGAAGAAAAAAAGCTTTTAAGTGTCGTCGATTCCATCTTCGCCTCCGGTTATCTGACCGCCGGTGGACAGGGCATCCAGGATACCATCAAAACCATCGAGGATGCCGGCTTTACTTATGAGATTGAATCTGCATAAAGCTTTTAATCATGCGGAATATCATGAAAACGCCCCGCAAGTTCTTCTGTCCGCACAACATTGATAAAAGCATGGGGATCAATCTGACGGATAAGCGGAAGCAGCTCCCTTTTTGCCTCGGAATTAATGACGGAATAAATCAGGGTCTTTTGCTTTTCCTCATAACACCCGATTCCCTGGAATAACGTTGCATCATGGTTGGTCCGTTCCCGGATGGCACGATAGATTTCATTGGATTTATCAGAAATAATAAACATCGTTTCCTTCTGGTAACGCTTGTACAGTGCCTGAATGATCTGCGTGCTGCAGAACTGGTAAATAATCGAGTACAACGCAATCGACCAGCCGAACAGGGCACCTGCAACTACAAGCATGAGCACATTTCCTGCCAGAATATAATTCCATGCATCAATGCCCTTCTGCTGTGATAAAAAGATGCTGATAAAGTCGGTGCCACCCGTGGTGGTGCCGACATTTAAACACAGACTGATGGCAAATCCATTGATCAGTCCACCAAACACACTGATCAGCAGCACATCCTTTGTAAACACATACGCCGGAAGCATATCTGTAAAAATACTCGTCAGTACAATAACAATAATAGAATACAGAGTAAATTTTTTCCCGATAAATTTATATGCAATGTAAGTAGGAACCAGATTCAGTCCGATGTTAAACACCGAAAACGGTATACTGACATGGATAAAATCTAACCCGATCTGCTGCAGTAAAAGTGACAATCCGGAAAATCCTCCCGGAAACAGGCCTGCCGTTTTGGCAAAACAGCGCAGATTCCACGCATACAAAAGTGAAGCAAAAAACACAATAAACAGGCGGAATACCTGATAAAATTTCGGGTGTTTATATTCAAGTGACTGAAACATCCTTTTCTCCCTCTTTCTCATTTTTTTGCATTGTAACATATTCCGACAAAAAAAGACAGACCTTTACGGCCTGCCTACCATCTGCCCTATTGGATAATATTTTTCATCTCCAGTTGCCCACTGAATTCCAAGTTCTGCCTTTCCATTCCCATCAAATCCATAGAATATATAACCAGTAATCATTTCTACATGATAGATTCCCTTATATCTTCCATTTTTCTGTCCAGTTTCAAACATCACATCCCCCGGATTCAATTTCATATTTTGTATATTTGCCTGACTCAGACCTCCGCTGACAAGTTTCTTATGCTGTGCACACCATTTTCCCATATCCGCTGCAACCGGTGCATAATATGCCATTCCAAAATTTACACCATTCTTATGATAAGATTTCCACACCAGGGAACTGCAGTCGTAAAATTTTTCCTGCATACGCTTTGGCTGGCTGGTTTTATCAATTGTTACATTAGACAAATCCAGAACCATATCCGTTGGACTATCATCACTGTCGTACCAATCATCACTATCATAGGAATCAATATTATAACCATCTTCTGCTTTCACTTCTGCCACCGGTACGCAGATACAGGCACCTGCCATAAGTACTGCTGCAAGCAGACAATAAAACCTTTTTTTCATAAAACCATGCTCCTCTTTTGTATGTAATCTTCAATAAAATTATCATACCACTACAGAGGTAATAAAATCAACTATCCAATTTTATCCTTCCATCATTTCCAGATACTGCCCCTTATCAATATGCATCATGGAAATCCGGTTTTTAAACCGACGGAATCCATATACACAGTCCACATTCCGGATCAGAGACTGCAAACGCTCATCCGGCACACAGACAATCAGCTGCAGATCCATCTTTCTGGCATATTTCAGACAGACTGCGCTTCGCTCCTGATCCATTTTGGAAAACGCCTCATCCAGCAGTACCAGCTTAATTTTGGAATCCCGCTTACTCTGCTGCATATACAGCATGGCAAATCCAGCAAGCAGTGCTACATACTTTGGATTTTGTCCCTCACCACCGGAATCCCTGCCCGCCATATCATCGACAAAGTTTTCCCGGATCACATTTCCATGTTCATCGGTTACCTGTTCAAACATGCTGAATGACAGATAATTTCTGTAGTCTGCGTACTGTTCCATTTCTTTGCGCTTCTGTGCCCGCAAATGCTCATCCTCATCTTTTGGTGGCATAAACTTGTCGGTCAGAAATTTGATCTTCTGCTCATATTTCTGATAAAATGCATCTTCTCCGAAACTGATCTGACCGTCAATTCCTGCATTGTCCAGATTCTTGCTGTCGAGTTCCTCTGCCATGAGCATATCAAAGAACTGTCCGTTTTCATTTTTGGCCGGTTCAATTTTAATCTGGTACGTGCTGTCTGAGAAATTGGTTTCCCGCAGCAGGCGGTTGATCTCATATGCGTGCCGTTTGGCTGCTTTGATATCTCCGTGAATTGTTGCAATGACATTCTCCCGGAGACTCTTATAGATGGATGCACACTTTTTTTCAAATTCTTCTTCGTATGCCGGCTCAAAATCCGTCCTGTACCGTTCAAGCAGTTTTTCATATGCTTCATTGGATTTCTCAGCTCCGCTGAATTCACTGGTCGGATATGCATGGATATATTTATTGCGTGCCATCTGCAGACGTTCTGCCTGTTCCTGTTCCTTATCTGCCAGATCTGCAATCTCCGCCTTCTTTCTGTTGATCACAGACTGCCCGGATTGCTTTTTTAATAGTTCCCACACTTCCTGTTTGAGTTCTTCATTTGCAACATATCCCTGCAGCTTTTCCTCCAGCTGCTGTCTTCTGGACTCATTTTCTCCGGAAAGCTGTCCATACCGGCTGGTGAGCTTTGCCAGTTCTGCCTGCATTGCATCAATCTCGTCCTGAATGGCTTTTACACTGCTCTTTAATGCCTTTTCTTTCTCTTCAAGCTCTTTGTAGGTTCCTTCCTGCAACGAACGGATTACCTCTTCCAGCTCCATTTTCGATTTATTTACCTTTGCAAGCTCAGCACCCGCCTTGGAGAGTTTCACGTAATGAGATGGCTCATCTTTCAGACACTCAAATTCTCTTGCAGCTTTTAATCTGCGCAGCAGATGATCCAATTCCGTCTCCTGTCTGCTTAAATCTTCCACATCGTTTTCATATTCTGTAAGCCGCGCCTTGGAAACACGGCGTCCAATACACGCTCTGGTCGTATAGTCTTTTTTCTTAAGATGCCGGAAAATAAAATTACTGTACGAATAGCAATCCGGTGTCAC
>OLGH01003458.1_pt1 | contig 10782 bp, 4 predicted proteins | sample 1604851 | NCBI WGS metagenome assembly OLGH01 (sample SAMEA3888894, study PRJEB22519) | human gut metagenome | biome: human gut; feature: human-associated habitat; material: faeces | place: Denmark | collected 2010
CCATGATGGGCAGGCCGATGTTGATGCTGTTGCGGTAGAAGATGCGGGCAAAGCTCTTGGCGATGACCACCGAGATGCCGGCGGTCTTGATGGCCAGCGGGGCGTGCTCACGGGAGGAGCCGCAGCCGAAGTTCCAGCCGCCGACCATGATGTCGCCCGCATGGACGTTGTGCACGAAGTCCTTGTCGATGTCCTCCATGCAGTGGGCGGCCAGCTCTTTGGCATCAGGGGTGTTCAGGTAGCGGGCCGGGATGATGACGTCGGTGTCCACATTGTCCGGGTATTTGAAAACAGAGCCGTTTGCGTTGTTCATGGTGTTTCTCCTCTCTTAGACCGTGCGGGGGTCGGTGATATAGCCGGTGAGGGCGCTGGCGGCGGCGGTGGCCGGGGATGCCAGATAGACCTCGCTCTTCACATGGCCCATGCGGCCCACGAAGTTGCGGTTGGTGGTGGAGACGCAGCGTTCGCCCTCGGCCAGAATGCCCATGTAGCCGCCCAGGCAGGGGCCGCAGGTGGGGGTGGAGACGATGCAGCCCGCATCAATGAAGGCAGTGGTCCAGCCGCGCAGGATGCACTCCTTGTAAACAGCCATGGTGGCGGGGATGATGATGCCGCGCACCCCCTTGGCGATGTGTCGGCCCTTGAGGATGTTGTAGGCGGCTTCCATGTCTTCCAGACGGCCGTTGGTGCAGCTGCCGATGACGACCTGGTCAATTTTGATCGTTTTGCCCTCGGCGGCGGGGTGGGTGTTCTCCGGCAGATGGGGGTAGCTGACGGTGGGTTCGAGCTGGGAAAGGTCGATCTCGATGGTCTGCTCGTACACGGCATCCGGGTCGGCCTCGTAGAAGACCGGCTCGCGCTGGCTGCGGCCCTTGAGGTAGGCTCTGGTGGTCTCGTCCACGGGGAAGATGCCGTTCTTGGCACCGGCCTCGATGGCCATGTTGCAGACGCACAGACGGTCGTCCATGGTCAGGGAAGCCACGCCGGGGCCGGTGAACTCCATGGACTTGTACAGCGCACCGTCCACGCCGATCTGACCGATGATGTGGAGGATGAGGTCTTTGCCGGAGACGCGGGGGCCGAACTTGCCCTTGAGCACGAACCGGATGGCGGCAGGCACCTTGAACCATGCCATGCCGGTGGCCATGCCCGCGGCCATGTCGGTGGAGCCGACGCCGGTGGAAAAGGCACCCAACGCACCATAGGTGCAGGTGTGGCTGTCAGCACCGATGACGCAGTCACCGGCGGTCACGATGCCTTTTTCGGGCAGGAGGGCGTGTTCAATGCCCATCTGACCGACATCGTAGAAATTGAGAATGTCGTATTTGTTGGCGAACTCACGGCACTGCTTGGACTGGGTGGCGCTCTTGATATCCTTGTTGGGGACGAAGTGGTCCAGCACGATGGCGATGTGCTCTTTGTCGAACACGCCGTCAAAGCCTGCCTTCTCAAACTCGTTGATGGCAACGGGGGTGGTGATGTCGTTGCCCAGCACGAGATCCAGCTTTGCGTTGATGAGCTGGCCTGCCTTGACCTCGGCCAGACCGGCATGTGCGGCTAAAATCTTCTGCGTCAGGGTCATTCCCATGGTGGTACTCTCCTTTTATGTGATATCTGCTGTTTGCCCTCTCAGTCTGCGAAGCAGACTGAGAGGGCAAGGCCTTTTACTTACTATTGATCGCACTCACCAGCGCCTTGATGCCGGCGACGATGATGTCGGTGTCGGTGCCAGCACCCCAGGTCATGCTGCCATCGCCCCAGGCCAGGCCGACGTAGGAGGCGGCGCGGGAGGTGGAGCCTTCGTCCAGGCTGTGTTCGGAGTAGGCTTCGAGGTGGAAGTCCATCCCGGTCGCGCTCTGGATGGCGTTGGCCACGGCGTCCAGACGGCCGTTGCCCACCGAGGTGACGACCTTGCGCTGGCCATTCAGCTCCAGCGTGACGGTCGCGGTGATGCCGTCCACCTGAGCGAAGTGTGCCTCGATGACCGAGAGCGGCTTGTTTTTATTGAGGAAGTTCTCCTCGAAGATGCGGAGCACTTCGGAAGCGCTCAGCTCCTTGTGGCTGTGGTCGGAGACGTTCTTGACCTTGTAGCCCAGGTCTTCGCGCATCTTGGGGGGCAGGTTGTAGCCGTAGTTCTGCTCCAGCACAAAGCCGATGCCGCCCTTGCCGCTCTGGCTGTTGATGCGGATGACGTCGGCGTCGTAGGTGCGGCCGATGTCGTGCGGGTCGATGGGGATGTAGGGGCAGGTCCAGCGGTGTTCGCCGTGTTCCTTGCGGTAGGCCATGCCCTTGGCGATGGCGTCCTGATGGCTGCCGGAGAAGGCCGCAAAGACCAGCTGGCCCGCATAGGGGGTGCGCTCGTAGATGTGCATCCGGGTCACACGCTCATAGGTGGCGCAGATGTCCGGCATGTTGGAGAAATCGAGTTTGGGGTCCACGCCGTGGCTGTACATGTTCATGGCCAGAGTGACGGCATCGACGTTGCCGGTGCGCTCGCCGTTGCCGAACAGGCAGCACTCCACGCGCTGTGCACCGGCCAGCACGGCCAGCTCGGCGCAGGCCACGCCGGTGCCGCGGTCGTTGTGGGGGTGGGTGGAGATGATGACGCTGTCGCGGTGCTTGAGGTGCTTGTCGCAGTACTCGATCTGGTTTGCGTAGACGTGCGGCATGCTCATCTCAACGGTGACGGGCAGGTTGATGATCATCGGGCGGTCGGGCGTCGGCTCCATGATGTCCAGCACGGCGTTGCAGACCTCGACGGCATAATCGACCTCGGTGCCGGTGAAGCTCTCCGGGCTGTACTCGAACAGGAAGTTGCCCTCGTACTCCTGGCTGAGCTGCTTGACCAGCCGGGCACCGTCGGTGGCGATTTTCTTGATCTCTTCCTTGCTCTTGTGGAACACCTGCTCACGCTGGGCCACGGAGGTGGAGTTGTAGAAGTGGATGACTGCGCGGGGCGCACCCTTGACGGCCTCGAAGGTGCGGCGGATGATGTGGTCGCGGCACTGGGTCAGCACCTGCACGGTGACATCGTCGGGGATCATAGCCTTCTCGATGAGGGTGCGCAGGAACTCGTACTCGGTCTCGCTGGCGGCAGGGAAGCCGACCTCGATCTCCTTGAAGCCGATCCGGACCAGCATCTGGAAGAACTCCAGCTTCTCTTCCAGACTCATGGGCACGATCAGCGCCTGATTGCCGTCGCGCAGGTCCACGCTGCACCATGCAGGTGCCTGTTCAATGTGATCTTTTTTGACCCAGCTGTCGTAACCGGCCGGTACGGGGTAATACCCCGGTGCGTACTTGGTAGCGTCCATCATATTCGTTGTCCTCCTGGCTTCCTATCAGCTTACATTCAACACTTTTTGCAGGCGGCCTTGTCCCTCTCCGTCATTGCTTCGCAATGCCACCTCCCCCGAAGTGGGAGGTTTGAAGCTCCCCCCTTTGGGGGAGCTGGCGCGAAGCGCCTGAGAGGGTAAGTCTGCTGCTCAAACGAAAAAAGGCTCTCGTCTCTCAAAGGACGAAATCCTCTGAGAGACGAGAGCCTGTAAGTTCTGTTACAGGGCACCCGTGGTACCACTCTCTTTGCTGGCAAGACCAGCCACTCACACGATCGGCTTTTGGCGGCGAATCGCTGCCCCGGTAACGGTGGGCATCCGTCAGGGCCTACTGTGGTTTCAGCCCTGCCGCTCAGGGGCCAGTAACCGAAGCTTCCCGCACCGCCTTGCACCACCCGGCGGCTCTCTGCAAGCAGAAAACACTTCGTTTTTTCCCCGTCAACGCATTTGCGCTTGTTTCAAAGTGAGCTTATTTTACCAGACCGGTCTGCCTCTGTCAAGCAGTTTGGCTCAGATGCAGAATGAAGAAAATTCAACTTTCGACGGAAAATTCCGGGCAGGTTTCATTCTTCGATGCACCGGAACCGGTCAGCGGCCAGCGGAAGTCTGTGCGTCGCCGGTCTCGTCGATCATCATGACGTTGCCCTGGATGGGATTTTCCACCGGGGAGGCGTAACCGCCGTAGTTCGAGTCACGGCCGACGAGCAGGTCGCGGCGGCAGCGCAGGCCGACATGGAGGACGGCAGAACTGCTGATGTGGCGCAGGGTGACCTTGGTGGTGTCGCGCTGGCCCTCGCACAGCAGGGACAGGTTCAGGGTGGTGGAGGCCTTGTTGGTCGTCAGGACCACGGTGCGCACCCCGTTGTCCATCAGCTTGCGCATCTCACCGACGGTGGCGCGGAAGGTGGCGACATCCTCCGGGACGGAGAGAGTCAGAACCTGATCCTTCACCGAGGCGGTATAGAGCACCTGCTTGCCCAGCAGGCCCTTGACGGTGTATCTGGCCGAATAGGCCGGGTTGGAGGCAATGGTCGACTCCGAAGTCTGCGCATCGCCGGTCTCGGCGATCATCATGACGTTGCCCTGGATGGGGTCTTCCACCGGGGCGGCGTAGCCGCCGTAGTTCGGGTCACGCTCGGCAGTAGTCTGTGCATCGCTGCTGTGCAGGGCGATGTCGCCCTGGGTCATGGTGCTCTCGTCCTGCGGGGGCAGATAGCCTGCTACAACAGCCTCGTCTGCGGCCGTTTCGGCGGAAGGCTCAGCGGCAAACGCACCGAGGCTCATGGACGCCATGGCGGACAGGATGAGGGCGGCGGCGATGGCCTGACGGCCAAATTTCGTATTCAAAATCTTCATGGATCATATCCTCCTGATTCAGGGGCTCGTTCGGCCCGTTCTGCCTTGTATACGAACCGGAGAAACGGATTATTGCAGCATCGCTGGAAAAAATATTATTCCCGCTCCAGAATCTCCATGAATTCATCGCCGGTGATGGTCTCTTTTTGGTAGAGGTACTTGGCCAGCTCGTCCAGCTTCTGGCGGTTGTCGGTCAGGATCTGGATGGCCTTCTGGTGCTGGGCCCTGACCAGCTCTACGACCTTCTGGTCGATCTCGCGCTGGGTCTGGGCCGAGCAGGCCAGCGAGGTGTCGCCGCCCAGATACTGGTTGTTCACGGTCTCCAGCGCCACCATGTCAAAGTCCTTGCTCATGCCGTAGCGGGTAAGCATGGCGCGGGCAAGCTTGGTTGCCTGCTCAATATCGTTGGAGGCACCGGTGGTGATGGATCGGAACACCACTTCCTCGGCGGCGCGTCCGCCGGTAAGGGTGGCGATCTTGTTTTCCAGCTCTTCCTTGCTCATCAGGTAGTGGTTGCCCTCGTCCACCTGCATGGTGTAACCCAGTGCGCCGGAGGTGCGGGGGATAATGGTGATCTTCTGCACAGGGGCAGAGTTGGATTGCTTGGCCGCCACCAGTGCATGGCCGATCTCGTGGTAGGCCACGATGCACTTTTCCTTGTCGGTGAGGATGGAGTTCTTCTTCTGGTAGCCTGCAATGACCACCTCGATGCTCTCCTCCAGATCGGCCTGCGTCACGCTCTTACGGCCTGCACGCACAGCGCGCAGAGCTGCTTCGTTGACAATGTTGGCAAGTTCCGCACCGGATGCACCGGAAGCCATGCGGGCCACAGTGTTGAAGTCGATGCCCGGGGCCAGCGCCACCTTTTTGGCGTGCACTTTCAAAATCTCTTCGCGGCCCTTAAGGTCGGGCAGCTCCACCGGCACACGGCGGTCAAAACGTCCGGGACGGGTCAGCGCCGGGTCCAGCGAATCCGGGCGGTTGGTAGCCGCCAGAATGATGACGCCGGTGTTGCTCTCAAAGCCGTCCATCTCGGTGAGCAGCTGGTTCAAAGTCTGCTCACGCTCGTCGTTGCCGCCGAGATTGCCGCTGTTGCGCTTCTGACCGATGGCATCGATCTCATCGATGAACACGATGCAGGGGGCCTTTTCCTTGGCCTGCCGGAACAGGTCGCGCACCTTGGATGCGCCCATGCCCACGAACATCTCCACGAATTCAGAGCCGGAAATGGAGAAGAACGGCACGTTGGATTCGCCTGCCACGGCCTTGGCCAGCATGGTCTTGCCGGTGCCCGGAGGGCCTACCAGCAGAATGCCCTTGGGCATGGAAGCACCGATCTCTTCATACTTCTTGGGGTCGTGCAGATAATTGACGATCTCCTGCAGGTTCTCCTTGGCCTCGTCCTCACCGGCAACGTCCGCAAAGCGGATGCCGTGGGTGGACTGCACATAGACCTTTGCGTTGGATTTGCCCGCGCCGCCGAACATCATGGCACCCGGGCCGCCGCCTGCCTTTTCCATCAGCTTTTTGTTCATCTGGTTGCCGATGAAGCTGAACAGCAGAATGGGCAGCACGAACCACAGCAGAAAGCTGAGCACCGGCGAACCCTGCTCCACGATCTCGCTGGAGAATTGCGCACCGGCATCGTACAGGCGCTCGGTCAGGCCGGGGTCGTTCATCAGGCCGGTCTTGTAGATCTGCTTGTTGTCCTTATCCGTAAAAATGATCTGGTTGGACTGGATATCCACCTTGCCGATGTTTTCCTGCTCGGTCATGCTCATAAAGGTGCCGTAGTCTACCTCCTGCACCTGACGCTCGGCCAGCCACGGCATGACCACAAGGTTGATGACCAGCAGCACCAGCAGCACGATGGCATAGTAGATGGCCAACGGCTTTCTGGATGGCTTGACTTCTTTCATGGGATGTTCCTCCTTATAAGGTGGGCTTCCACCCGTTTGCTGCATCCAGTATACCACATCCTGCCGCCCGGCAACAGCGCAGCGAGGGCAACTTTGCAAAAACTTAGCAGTTTCTTAACAAAGAGGGGAGAATCCCCAATTCTGCATGATTTTCCCTATGATATTATGAAATGCTTTCATCTTTATCCTGAACGAAACTTCTTGACACTTTCTGGCGGGCGTGCTAAAATTATCTCACTTTCAAAAAAGTGCAAATGCGTTGACGGGGATAAAACGATCTTTTTTCTGCGTGCAGAGAGCCGCCGGGTGGTGCAAGGCGGGTGCAGAGAACTTCGGATACTGGCCCCTGAGCGGCAGAACTGAACGGACAAGTAGGTTCTGACGGACGCCCACCGTTACAGGGGCAGCGATTCGCCGTTTTGGCCGATCGTGCAAAGTGGCTGTACTTGACCGTGCAGCAAGGAGAGTGGTACCACGGGTGCCCTGTAAAAGCAATTTACAGGCTCTCGTCTCTCAAGGTTTTCGCCTTGAAAGACGGGAGCCTTTTTGTATGCGGATACCCCTTCAGGCATCGCTACGCGATGCCAGCTCCCCCAAGGGGGCGCCTTTGGGCAATGCCGCAAACTTTACCGTATTCCGGAAAGCCGTCCCCTTGGGGAAGGTGGATGCGAGTGGAACGAGCAGACGGAAGGGGTGCATTTTTATGCACCACAACATCAGGAGGACAACAGGATGATGGACGCTACCAAGTACGCACCGGGGTACTACCCGGTACCCGCCGGTTATGACAGCTGGGTAAAAAAGGACCATATTGAAAAGGCTCCCGCATGGTGCAGCGTGGATCTGCGGGACGGCAATCAGGCGCTGATCGTGCCCATGAGCCTTGCAGAAAAGCTGGAATTCTTCCAGATGCTGGTGAAGATCGGCTTCAAGGAGATCGAGGTGGGCTTCCCCGCCGCCAGTGAGACCGAGTACGAGTTCCTACGCACCCTGATCGAAAAGGACATGATCCCCGCCGACGTCACCGTGCAGGTGCTGACCCAGTGCCGCGACCACATCATCCGCCGCACCTTCGAGGCAGTCAAGGGCGCACCCCGGGCGGTGATCCACTTCTACAACTCCACCTCCGTGGCGCAGCGGGAGCAGGTGTTCCACAAGTCCAAGGAGGAGATCAAGCAGATCGCCGTGGACGGCGCAAAGCTGGTAAAGCAGCTCAGCGAGGAGTACGAGGGCAACTTCCTGTTCGAGTACAGTCCCGAAAGCTTTACCGGCACCGAGGTAGACTACGCCGTAGAGGTGTGCAACGCCGTGCTGGATATCATGCAGCCCACCCCGGAGCGCCCCATGATCATCAATCTGCCGGTGACCGTGGAGATGAGTATGCCCCATGTGTACGCCAACCAGATCGAGTATTGCGACAAGCACCTGAAGTACCGCGACAGCGTGATCATCTCTACCCACCCCCACAACGACCGCGGCACCGGCGTAGCCTGTGCCGAGCTGGCAGTGCTGGCGGGTGCACAGCGCGTGGAGTGCTGCCTGTTCGGCAACGGCGAGCGCACCGGCAATGTGGACGCCGTAACGCTGGCCATGAATATGTACAGCCACGGCGTAGACCCCAAGCTGGACTTCTCGGATATGCCCGCCATCTGCGCTACCTACGAGCGGGTGACCCGGATGCACATCTACGAGCGCACCCCCTACGCCGGACAGCTGGTGTTTGCCGCCTTCTCCGGCAGCCATCAGGACGCCATTGCCAAGGGCATGGCGTACCGTAAGCAGACCGGCGAACACCGCTGGACCTGCCCCTACATCCCGGTGGACCCCCACGACATCGGCCGCACCTACGACGCCGATGTCATCCGCATCAACAGCCAGAGCGGCAAGGGCGGCATCGGCTTTGTGCTGGAACAGAACTACGGCTACAACCTGCCCCCCAAGATGCGGGAGGCACTGGGCTACAAGGTCAAGAGTGTGTCCGACCACAGCCACAAGGAGCTGAGCGCCGCCGAGGTGCTGCACATCTTCGAGGATACCTACCTCAACCGCGCAAAGCCACTGAACGTGGTGGAAGCCCACTTTGCACAGGTAAACGGCATTACCGCCACGGTCACGCTGGAACTGAACGGCCAGCGCAAGGTGGTCACCTCGGTGGGCAACGGCCGTCTGGATGCTGTAGCCAACGCCATCCAGAGCGCCACCGGCATGGACTTCCATCTGGAAAACTACTCTGAACACAGTCTGGACGAAGGCTCTACCTCCCGCGCGGCCTCCTATGTGGGGCTTGTCTGGGGCGACAACACGGTCACATGGGGTGCCGGTACCGACACCGACATCATTGTGGCCGGTATCCGTGCCCTCGTCAGTGCGATCAATAATCGATAAAAAGGGGAGCGTCCTCGCCCTCTCCGTCAGCTCGCTTCGCTCACTGCCACCTCTCCCAAAGGGAGAGGCCTTGGCAAAGAGATGAAGTTTGCGTGGACTGCCAAAGGCTCTCCCTTTGGGAGAGCTGGCAAATCCGAAGGATTTGACTGAGAGGGCGAGCCGCCTACTCTTCTACATAAGTAAAAAGGAGAAAACTACCATGGGAATGACCCTGACGCAGAAGATCCTTGCCGCACACGCCGGACTGCCGGAGGTCAAGGCAGGCCAGCTGATCAACGCAAAGTTGGACATTGTGCTGGGCAACGATATCACCACCCCGGTGGCCATCAACGAGTTTGAGCGCGCCGGTTTTGACCGCGTGTTCGATAAAGAGCATATCGCCATCGTGCTGGATCACTTTGTGCCCAATAAGGATATCAAGAGCGCTACCCAGTCCAAGCAGTGCCGGGAATTTGCCAATAAATACGATATCCTCAACTTCTACGATGTAGGCCAGATGGGCATCGAGCACGCCCTGCTGCCGGAAAAAGGCATCGTCACCGCCGGCGACTGCGTGATCGGCGCGGACAGCCACACCTGCACCTATGGTGCACTGGGCGCCTTCTCCACCGGTGTAGGCTCCACCGATATGGCCGCAGGCATGGCCACCGGCATGGCATGGTTCAAGGTGCCCTCTGCCATCAAGTTCGTGCTCACCGGCAAATTCAATCCCCGGGTGTCCGGCAAGGACCTGATTTTGCACATCATCGGCATGATCGGTGTGGACGGCGCACTGTATAAATCCATGGAGTTCACCGGCCCGGGCGTGGAAAGCCTTACCATGGACGACCGCCTGTGCATCTGCAACATGGCGATTGAAGCCGGTGCCAAGAACGGCATCTTCCCGGTAGATGAGGTGACCAAGGCTTATCTTGCAGGCCGCAGCCAGCGCCCGCCGGTGTTCTACGAAGCCGATCCTGATGCTGTGTACGAAAAGACCATCGAGATCGACCTCGGCGCACTGGAGCCCACCGTCAGCTACCCCCATCTGCCCGAGAACACCCATGTTGCCAGCGAGGGCAAGGACATCAAGATCGATCAGGTGGTCATCGGCAGCTGCACCAACGGCCGTTTGGAGGACATGGAAGCCGCCTACAACATCCTCAAGGGCAAGCACATCGCCAAGGGCGTGCGCGGCATCATCATTCCCGCCACCATGGCAGTCTATAAGGAGTGCATCCTGCGGGGCTGGACCACCGCCTTTATCGACGCAGGCTGCATCGTATCCACCCCCACCTGCGGCCCCTGTCTGGGCGGCTACATGGGCATTCTGGCAGCGGGCGAGCGCTGCGTTTCCACCACCAACCGCAACTTTGTGGGACGCATGGGTCATGTGGACAGCGAGGTCTATCTGGCCTCTCCCGCCACCGCCGCCGCCAGCGCCCTGACCGGCTGCATCACCGACCCGCGCACGGTCTGACCCGAAAGGAGCATGAGCATGAACGCAAGAGGTTCTGTTTTCAAATACCCGGATAACGTGGATACCGACGTCATCATTCCGGCACGCCACCTGAACACGCAGGATGCCAAGGAACTTGCCAGCCACTGCATGGAGGATATCGACAAGGACTTTGTGAACCGGGTGCAGCCCGGTGATATCATGGTGGGCGGCTGGAACTTTGGCTGCGGCTCTTCCCGCGAGCACGCGCCCCTGTGCATCAAGACCGCCGGTATCGCGGTGGTCATTGCCAAAAGCTTTGCCCGCATCTTCTACCGCAACAGCATCAACATCGGCCTGCCCATCATGG
>OLGH01003462.1_pt1 | contig 10777 bp, 12 predicted proteins | sample 1604851 | NCBI WGS metagenome assembly OLGH01 (sample SAMEA3888894, study PRJEB22519) | human gut metagenome | biome: human gut; feature: human-associated habitat; material: faeces | place: Denmark | collected 2010
CGCGCCGACGCAGGCCGCCGAGGATGCTCCGGAGCCCGCGCAGGACGGCAGCTGGCCGACGCTGTGCTATGAGCCGCCGTCGCACGACGCGCCGGACCTGCCTGCCGTGACGATCGATAACCGCTCCGGCCTGCCGCTGGAGCCGGACGCGCTGCCGGAGGCGGCTCTCGCGCTCGATCGCGCGCAGGAGGGGCCGCTCGTCCTCATCATCCATACCCACGCCACGGAGGCCTATACCGGCAGCCCGGATTTCCATTCCACGGACCCGGAAAAGAGCGTCGTCCGCGTCGGGCAGGCCATTGCCGACGCACTGAACGCCCGCGGCATCCCGGCCGTGCATGAGACGTCACTCATCGACCTCGGGAATTATAACGATGCCTACCCGCGCATGGCCGGGCTGGCGGAGGACTGGCTGGCGCGCTACCCGTCCATCCAGATGGTGCTGGACGTGCACCGCGACTCGCTCGAGACGGACGACGGCGCGCAGCTGGCCCTGCGTGCGAACGTGGACGGGGAGGCCTGTGCGAAGCTTCTGCTCGTCATGGGCTCGAACGGCTCCGGGCTGGAGCATCCGGGCTGGCGGCAGAATCTGGCCAACGCCGCCCACCTGCAGGCCCTGTGCGAGCAGCGCGCGCCCGGCCTCATGCGCGATTTGCTGCTGCGCGCCTCGCGCTATAACCAGCATCTCACGCCGCGGTCCATGCTGCTGGAGGTCGGCACGGCCGGAAATTCGCTCGACGAGGCCCTGCGCAGCGCGGATATTTTCTCGCAGGTGCTTGCCGACTGTCTGCTCGGTAAGGCGTGACCGCAAGGATTTATCCGAAATTTAACAGTTCTTTGATAGAGAAAACGGCGCATTTCCGGTATAAAAGAGGGGCGGTCAGATGACCGTAATACGATTCAGGAGTGAAAGAACATGAAGAAGATCCTTGCCATCCTCTGCGCCGTCCTGATGCTCGCGTCCCTCGCCGCTGCAGCCAGCGCAGAAGAAGCTCCCCAGACCACGACCATCACCACGACGGTCCCCTCGACCTACGTCCTCACGATCCCCGCGACCGTGGAGATCCCCTACGGCGAGAAGAACGCCACCATCGGCAGCGTGAAGGTCACCGGCCGTATCACGAACGACCAGTATGTCAAGGTCACTGCTGAGACCACGACGAACTTCTGCCTCGTGAACGACAGCGACTCCTCCGCCCGCATCAGCTATCGCCCGGAGGACATCTTCGCCTCCGCCGTCAACGGCTCCGCGCCCATTTTCCGCGGCAGAGACTTCTCGGCCAAGGAAGTCAACGGCAACGGCGGCAGCTGCCTCGTTGTCGCCCGCATCAGCGACTATGCCTGGGAGCATGCTGCTGCCGGTACTTACTCCGACACCATCACCTTCACGGCCTCTCTGGAAACGGCCAACGCCGCGGGCTGAGTCCGTGCTGACCGGGAAGGAGAGCGTAACGGATGAAAAAGAACGCAAAGCTTGCCGCATTGGCGATTCTGGTGCTTGCCGCCGTGGCTGCACTGTCCGTCGGCATCACGCTGGCGGTCGTGAACGCGCGGATGCCTGCCGCCTGCACCTGCAGCGGGCAGTGCCGTTCGGCCGGGACGGAAACGGCGGCTGCCGGGGATGCGCCGTCCGCGCAGCAGACAGAGCCGTCCGAAGCGGATTCCATCTCCATTCCCGGCTTCGATTTCCTGAGCCTGCAGGCGGGCGTGCAGGAGCAGAGCATGCCGCTCTATAACCCCGAGAACAAGGACGGCTCCGCCACCTCCTTCCGTCAGGAACTCACCGGCAACGACATTAAGTAAGTTTTGCGGCATACAGGCATGAGTCCCAACGGGGCTCATGCCTCCCGCAGTGTGAAAACCATCTGATAAAAAACTTAAGGAGAAAGAACATGAGCAAAACTGTTGAACTGGCAAGACATCTTGAGAAGCTCCACATCAACAACATGTATAAGACCGACTTCTACTGGACTTGGGACAAGACCGACGACGAGATCGACGCTGTCTTTACCGTAGCCGACGCTCTGCGCGACCTGCGTGAGCGCAACAAGTCCACGAAGATCTTCAACTCCGGTCTGGGCATCTCCCTGTTCCGCGACAACTCCACCCGTACCCGCTTCTCTTTCGCCTCCGCCTGCAACTTCCTCGGCCTTGAGGAGCAGGTCCTCGACGAGAAGAAGTCCCAGATCGCCCATGGCGAGACGGTCCGTGAAACGGCCAACATGGTTTCCTTCATGGCTGATGTCATCGGCATCCGCGACGATATGTACATCCATCAGGGCCACGAGTACCAGAAGACGTTCATGGACGCTCTGGAAGAGGGCTACCGCGACGGCATTCTCGAGCAGAGACCCACGCTCGTCAACCTGCAGTGCGATGTTGACCATCCGACGCAGTGCATGGCCGACATGCTGCATGTCATCCACTACTTCGGCGGCGTTGAGAATCTGAAGGGCAAGAAGGTTGCCATGACCTGGGCCTACTCCCCCAGCTACGGCAAGCCGCTGTCCGTCCCGCAGGGCGTTATCGGCCTGTTCACCCGCTTCGGCATGGACGTCACGCTGGCCCATCCGGAAGGATACGACGTGTTCCCCGAGGTTGAAGAGATTGCCCGCAAGAACTGCGAGAAGTACGGCTCCAAGTTCCACAAGACCAACTCCATGGCCGAAGCTTTCAAGGACGCCGATATTGTCTATCCGAAGTCCTGGGCTCCGTTCAAGGCGATGGAAAAGCGCTCCGAGCTGTACGTCAAGGGCGACCAGAAGGGCATCGACGAGCTCGAAAAGGAACTGCTGGCGCAGAACGCCGAGCATAAGGACTGGACTTGCTCCGAAGAGATGATGAAGCTGACGAAGGACGGCAAGGCTCTGTACCTGCACTGCCTGCCCGCCGACATCTCCGGTCTGTCCTGCCCCGAGGGCGAAGTTGACAACTCCGTGTTCGACCGCTATCTGGTGCCTCTGTACAAGCAGGCTTCTTACAAGCCGTACATCATTGCCGCTATGATCTTCCTGGCTCAGGTCAAGGATCCGGTCAAGGCTCTGATGGACCTCGACTCCGCTGACAACAAGCGCAAGATGTTCTAATTCGCTTCTGACTACACAAATAAGCATATGGCAGGAGCGCCGCTCCTGCCATATGCAGTATCAAGAGGAATTATAAAATGGCTAAAAGAATTGTGATCGCTCTGGGCGGCAACGCTCTGGGCAAAAATCTCGAAGAGCAGATGCAGGCTGTCAAGACGACGGCCAGCGCCATCGCAGACCTGATCGAAGACGGCCATGAGGTCGTCATCGCGCACGGCAACGGCCCGCAGGTCGGCATGATCCAGAACGCGTTTGCCGCTTACCACAAGCAGCAGGCCAAGAGCGACATCATGCCCCTTTCCATGTGCGTAGCCATGAGTCAGGGCTACATCGGCTACGATCTGCAGAACATGATCGGCGAGGAGCTTGACCGCCGCGGTCTGGGCATCCACTGCGCGACTGTTCTGACGCAGGTCGCCGTCGACCCGGCCGACCCCGCGTTCCAGCATCCGACCAAGCCCATCGGCGCGTTCATGACCGAGGAAGAGGCCAAAAAGCTCGCCGCCGAAAAGGGCATCGACGTCGCCGAAGACGCAGGCCGCGGCTGGCGTCAAGTCGTCGCAAGCCCGCGCCCGAAGGAGATCGTTGAGATCGCCACGGTTCGCGCGCTTATGAACGCAAAGCACGCTGTTATCGCTGCCGGCGGCGGCGGTATCCCGGTTGTGTGGGAAGACAAGTATCACCTCAAGGGCGTGCCCGCCGTCATCGACAAGGACTTCGCCTCCGAGTGCATGGCCGAGCAGCTTGACGCCGACATGCTTATCATCCTGACAGCTGTCGAGAAGGTCGCCATCAACTTCGGCAAGCCCGACCAGAAGAATCTGGACGAACTGACCCCGGAGGAAGCCCGCAAGTACATGGCCGAAGGCCAGTTTGCCCCCGGCTCCATGCTGCCGAAGGTCGAAGCGGCTGTCAAGTTCGCCGAGTCCAAGCCCGGCCGTACCGCCCTCATCACCCTCCTGGAAAAAGCCAAGGACGGCATCGAAGGCAAAACCGGCACCGCGATCCACCTGTAATCTCGCCTCAAACAACGGCCTGCTGCAAACCTGATGGTGCAGCAGGCCGTTGTATCGCCGCAGGCAATGTAGAGCTTGCCGGAAGCTGTTGCATTCTGAAACTGCGCCAGCTCCTGCGAGAGTACAAAGCGGGACGCATTTTCGGGGATGCTGCCGTTTAAAATATCGCCAAGGTGGATGACACCGTCAAAATGCGTCTGCGCATCGACCGCGCGGATGTTTTCGTCCGTATGATCCGCGAAATCCGACAGAGCCGTTCCCGCAAGCAGTGCGAAGCAGAGATTGTCCGGCTCCCGGAGTGCCCGGATTTTTTCCGTCAGCGTCCGGCATTGATCTGCAAAGTATGGTTCCATCTGGATTCCTCCATCTATTTAATAGTGAACAATTCTGTCCTCGCCCGCTCCGAAACGCTTCAGATAGACCCTACGTTCGCTCTTTTTCAGTACGAGCGCATCCCAGAGGTCTTCGCTCTGCGTGTCCAAATCTCTTTCCCAGAAACGCACGTCGTCGTCAAACAACTGCGGATCATATGCAGTTTCTGACGCAGTGATGATAAACGGAATTCCAAAAAGCGTTACAATCCGATCGCCGTGATAGTGGCCAATGAACCACCCGGCAATGTCAAAGCCGTATTGCTTCCGGCACTGGTCGAGCGCGGAAAAGATCTGATTGCCGTTGACGATGTCGTTCTTTTCGAGTGCAGTTTTCTCATCGAACAGCAATGCAGAAAACGGCGCGTCATGCGAGAATAGCATCACCGTCCAGTCCGCCGGCAAAACCAGCACCTCGTTTTGCAGCCACTGGATTTGTTCTTCCTCGTATCCGAAGATCATGACCGGTTCGCCGCCGCGGTGCTCATAAAAATACGAGCACAGGAACACAAGTCGAACCTTTTCCTTCGCAATATCTACATAGTAATATGGCTTCTGCGCCGGACGGCGGACGTTCTGCTCCGCGTCCAGAAAGCCGATGGCCTCCGGCCAGAGCCGCGCGGAATACGGCCCGCTGCATGCGTCGTGATTGCCCTGCACCGGGAAGAAGCGTCCGCTCGAAACAGTGGGCCGGAACAGCGCGAGCTGCTGCCGCAGCAGAAGCTTTGCGTGCCGTCCGCCGATCTCCCCGGCGAGAAAATCTCCCAGATGGACGCAGCAGTCAAAATGTACCGCCTGATCGACTGCGGAGATGTTCTCAATGGTAGCCGGGACGGAATTGTCCAGATGCGAATCCGCAACAAGCGCAATGTTTAAATCCCCATTGCAGGACAGCACGTCCTGGATTGTATGTGCTGCTTCGTATTCATAGCATTGATTGATCATATCGAATCCCTCAACAAGGCCGGATCGGCGGCAATTGTGCACGCCGTATCCATTTCTCACATTTCAGCCGGTATTTTTGTATCAATTAAACGATAGCACGTCATTTATCGGCCTGTCAAATGGGCATAGTGCCAAAAAAGGGTCTGTTTGCGCCATGACAATTATGTATTGTTTTTTTGAGATATTTTGTGTATGAATTGGCAATCATGCGCAATGCTTGTAAGTCGGAGCATACATATTACTATTGTCTCATGTGTGTCTATGCGCGGTTAGGTTTGACGGTTACTCTATTTCTCACAAGAGCAGTACCGGTCCGGTAGAATGCTAATCTGCCGGACCGGTACTATTAAAATTCTAATTATGTGATATTCAGCATCAATAATTGACGTGCCCTGACACATGAATAGTTTGAGAAGAGTTATTTCTAACAGCTAGTACATAGTTTCCTCTTTGCGTCACCTCAATCGCTTCATCAAAACTACCACTCTTTGTATTTAGGCCATAAAACAAGTTATCCGGAGCAATTAGGCCAAAGTCTACGCTTGCAGAAAACGGGGAATATGTCGCCTTAATTGTTACCACTTCTCCAACTTCCAGCGGAAAACTGCTCTTCGCTTTCACTGTTGTATTAGCTGGAACATCCATGTTAAAACTTCCCGTCGCGTCCACTGCGTAAGTTATCACTTCGCCTTGGTATTCCGCGGCTTCTGTACTAATCCCAAGGCAGGATACTACGACAGCCGACAGTAAAACTAAACTTAAAAACCTCTTTGTTTTCATTTGCTTGTACTCCTTCAGTAAGTCAACAGTTCTCAGTTAATGTCATATTGTCCTTTGATTTCTCTGCATATTGCTTATATGTGTTTTCCAAAACGCTCTCTTTCATATTTTAAGAGATAAGGATATTCTGTCTCAAATGTAAACCACACGTAGTTTACATTTGAGCAATTAATAGTTGCATCTTACTTTTATGTAGATTAGCCACGAAATGCTGATAAAAGCTATTCCTTTTCCCATCAACAAAAGTCGTCAAAAGCATCGCTGTCTCTTCTTGAAAGGATTCACCAATTTACATCGAAGTCATTTTTACCTGTTACATTTACCTCGTCCCCCGATATTTCCCTCATAGATATTGGTTTTTTGGGTTGCTTCACTAATAGCATTACGCTAAGAACGATTACTGCAACTGCCAAAACAGCCATAAGGACTACAAACACAGTCTTTCTTCTACTCTCCTGTTTTTCTATTATCCTCTTCTGCATTGGTGTCTCGTTTTGATTTGGTTTTGGCTCATCGTCATGAAGCAAATATTCTAAAGATACACCATACAGGTTCCCCAAAAACTTTAAATTATCTGTAGACGGAACTGCTGCTCCCACCTCCCATCTCGAAATAGCCTGCCTAGATACATTCATCATCTCCGCCAATTTCATTTGCGATAAGCCTTTTTCCTTTCGCAAAGAAATCAGTTTCTCTTCTAATTTCACCTTTATGCCTCCCAAATAGAATCACTGCTTTTAAACATGGTCAATTCTTCTTACCATTAACATTCTCGGTTTATTCACCTTCTGCAATAGTTTCTCTCATTTTCATTTTTATCTCGAATATTCTTCGTTTTCTTTGCTCAGTCGTACATATCCCCCGTTCCATCTATCTATATTTCCATTTCAGGATTTACTACATTCCGTTGCCCAATGGCTATATTTATCATACCGCAAAGTTAGCGTTTTGTCGACAACTCGGCATCAATATTGATAGCCGTCTAGAGGGAAGGGGCGCGGTATTTGCATCTCACACGCGCCCCTTTCCATTACGGCACAAATCTACAAATGCACTGCAGCAGCGTCACGCAGAGCTCCTGATATAGATCCTCATCAAAAATCCCGTTTATCTTTGCTTCTCTAAAAAGGAGCGGGCGATAGAGTCTCAATATCTTTTCCTTTGCCTGTTCATCCCCCTCCTGTGCTAAAAGCAGGAGTGTCCCAAATTTCACCGAGATACTTCTCCCCCCTTTTCGCTCTCCACAATAAACTTCTTGATTTTCCGAATTGCCCTATAATAGACTGCAGCAGCCCCCTGATAACCAAGACCAAGTTTGGTCCCGATTTCAGCAAAGCCTCGCATATCTACTACACGAGCAAAAATGACATATCGTTCGCGCACACTAAGTTGCTTCAGTGCGTCATTCAATACCTCATATCGAACTCCCTCACCTATATTCATCACATTCTCATAACTTGCCTCTCCATCTTCAAACATCTCGTCAGTACCGACCATTAACTCATGCGCCCGTACGTACTCAGCCTTTTTCCAATAGTCAACTTTCTTTCGATGAATCGCCGTAATTAGATATGCTGTAAATCTATTCTGGACAGCGTTACTTTCAAATGTATTTTTCTTTTTAGATGTCATACGACTCCTCCAACGTCATTTTTTCAAAAAGACGATATGGTGGATCTCGACATCGCGTTAGATCATTTGCTACACTTGCTTTTGCAAGCGGATCTCTGCATTGTGCACAGCTATAAAAGCAAAATGTTGTGTCTGCATACTTTCTTTGATCTGTTTATACACGCGCAGGGCATTTCTCCTCTCACAGCACACAAAAAAGCTGATGCGGTACTCATAAGTTATGTGTACCGACATCAGCTTTTTGTTGCTGAAAATATCTAAATTTATCTTTATGGTTCAGATCATATTGAGAGAGTCTACGTGAACATGGAATAGATCACTTCATGTTCGCCATGTAGTTCCGGCATGTCCTGTAGCCGGACAATGTCACCATACTCGCAGGATGAATCATCCGTCAGAACCCAAATAGTATGTTTTGAATATACCCCATTGTAAATGTCTGTTGTACATTGTTTTAAGTACAAATAGGACTTGCTCATAACTTCCAGAGGATACCATGTTGACCACTTTTGAAGTTTGAAAGTCGCGCCATCATAAGAAATATCCAAAACCGTTCCCTTTAGTGTACTCCCTTCTTTCTCTCCGGAATATACAAATAACACACGAACTTTTGCGTCCGATGCAAGTTTGACTTTCTTAATAAAATCTTCCCATAGCTCAGCTTTTTTAATCTCACAGAGATCCGTAATAATCACACATTTTTCACGCTGCAGCTGTTCAAGGGAAAAGTTACCACTATAAAGTCGCTCCATCGGGGTTAGTCGTTCTGCATACTTCCACAGGCAAAAGGCACTAAGCAGTACTAAAAAGCAAATTCCGAATGTTCTTCTCATTGTTAGGCTAAACTCCAATAGGAGTACGTGGTTCGATTTCCAGCATAAGGACAGTCGTATATAGTATGCTCATATAAACCATACTCTCCCCATTTTGATGTTACCATTATTGTACTTCCCACGCTCTTGACAATGCCAGAATGATCTCCCAGTGTTTTACCATCTGTACCGACTTCGCTTCCAGTATTTCGATAGAATACTTTTCTACCCGCAGCAGCACTGCCAGCGTTTAAATAACTGCCATCAGTCATGTACGGAAAAGGATTGATAAGCCAAACATTGTTTTCAGGCGATTGGTCATGCCATGCATAAGAATGGCAATTATAGCGTTTGGTCGCACTCTTTCGCCGTATTGCATTAGGATAAAGCCTCGCCATTTCCAAATCAAGGTAATATACTTCATCATCAGAAAAGCCACTAGACGTCGTGAAATAGTAGTCATCATACCAGCCCTCTTTAAGTACTGTTCCATTTGGAGTCTGGACAATCGAAGCAGTACCATCTGTTGCATTCGTCTGGTTGGTAGACAAAACTGCTATGCTTTCACAAAGATATAATTTATCGGCCTCATCAAGTTGGTTGAAAAACGGTTCTATAAGAAGCAGGGTTTGAATTTTTCTTTTTTCAGTATGTTTCTGCATCTGTATATATGTCATATGCATTAACTCGGCGGAGCTGGCCAAAACATCTGCATTTTGATTACTATAGGTGTTTTTATATCTTGCGGCAAGCGCATCCGCCGCATCATCGCGCCTTTGCAATTCCTGTAATGCGTCACAATACTGCAAAACAGCATCAAATCCCTCTTCAATGCTATCATAAGCATACATGTTAGAAAGAAGCGGGTAATATAAAACTGCTTCGATAAGTGATTCCGTAGACATTCGGTGCAATGTTTCCTTTGGAATTTCGCAAGCAGCTATTTTACTCTGTAACGTCTCCAGCTTCTTCCATTCCTCCGTACCAGGTTGAATTGGGTATACATCCTTAATATTGAGTAGGAGACTATACTCAGACAAATCATATTGGAACTCTGCCTGAGCTGGAATGTAGAGCGGCACACAAAGAGCGATTGCTAAAATTAAGGTAATTAATCGTTTCATATTTTCTCTTCTCCATTCAGATTAACTCAATTAGTTTTTACAAATAATTTTTCTGGTGAAGGAATTTGCTTATCTTATCGTTACTACGCAAATATAGGCCGTATATATCTCACTTATCTCTTCTCGTCATCCTACTTAATTATTTTCCTTTTAAGTCAACATCTGGGATTTCACCGCCCTCTCGCTCGTCTAACTCTAGAGTTTCACGTTGGGTTGTTTTAAGGATTATTTCATCAAGATTAACCATATATCATTTTACTCGTTCACGTACACCTACTGTGAATTGCTACTTCAACTTTTCACTTGAAACAGTCAAGTGAGAGGTATTCGTCATTTCTGTTATTCCAATTGAGTCCCCCCCTTTCTCATGTGGAAGAACATCTCTCTTCCAACTATATTTCCTGTTTTTAAAGTATATCAGTTTCTATCAAATGTAAACCGCTTACGGTTTACATCTATGCAATTTCAGATTGCTTTTTGAAAATCTTCAAAGGCAAGAAATAATTAAGCTTCAAATAACAGGCAGAACAAACATAAGCGTGGGGCTCTGTGTGATCGCCCTACGCTTTATACTTATACCTTTATGTTTCTTCTCCCCTTCTCATGTAAAATCAGGTTCAATTTTCTCCTCCTATAGCCCTACTGCAACCATGCAATGGCTCTATAACACGATTTAATCCCACATAGAAACTGCAAATTGACAAAATGCAAACTTGATGTGGTTTACATTTCCTCAGTTTTTTCTTAATTTATAGCCGTAAAACTTCTTGTTGTTACAATCCCCATTGTGCATACCGACCGGTACATGGCAGTCTAATCGCATAAGTGCAAAGGCTCGTAGTAGTTAAGGATGATACTTAAAGTATCCCGCTACTGCGGGTCTTTTGTTCTCAATGAAATGTGTCAAAACAGGGCGGCCAATTATACACCAGTAGCTCAATCTATTAGATAATATAAAATGAGTCCTGCAAACAAAAGTCAATAGCCAAAAAGAAAAAAGTCCCGCAAAAT
>OLGH01003463.1_pt1 | contig 10777 bp, 9 predicted proteins | sample 1604851 | NCBI WGS metagenome assembly OLGH01 (sample SAMEA3888894, study PRJEB22519) | human gut metagenome | biome: human gut; feature: human-associated habitat; material: faeces | place: Denmark | collected 2010
CTTTAAGTGAATATGAAAAAATTCAGGTTTTATGTGCTGCTCTGTTGCATGATTTAGGACATGGACCATTTTCTCACTTCTTTGAAACACTTCACAAGAAACATCATGAACAAATGACTTGTGATTTAATTTTGGATCCAGAAACAGAAATTCATAAAGCACTAATTAAAGAGGATGAGGCTCTTCCACAAAATATTATGTTGATTCTAACACATCAACATTCAAAACCAATGATGTATCAAATGATTAGTTCACAACTGGATGCGGATCGAATGGATTATCTATTAAGAGATGCCTACGAAACAGGTACAAGCTATGGAAATTTTGATTTGGAAAGAATCTTACGTACTTTACGAGTAAAAAATGATTCTCTATGTGTGAAAATGAGTGGAATGCACAGTATTGAAGACTATATTATGGCAAGATACCACATGTATTGGCAGGTTTACCTTCATCCAGATGCCAAATCATATGAAATTATGATTCAACAATTCTTTAAACGATATGCACAAGTACGAAACATAGAAGTATTTGAACCATTATTGAATGGCGAGTTATCGAATAAGGATTTTTATTTAATGGATGAACATCGAATGTTCTATGGTTTTCAACAAGCTCTAGAATGTAAAGATGAAATTCTAAAGGATTTCGCAAATCGAATTTTGAATCGTCATTTGTTTGAATGGATAGAAGATCCAAGTCACCAACAAATTCAAGAAATCAAGAATAAATTGGTGGTCTCCGGACATGACTTAGATTATTACTATTATGAAGCTATTTCACATTCTAAAGCATATTTGCCTTATACAGAAAATGATGAGAATCAAATAATATGGATGTTAGATTCTAAAAAAGAACGGGTATCTTTATCGAGTTGTTCACAGATTGTTAAGGCATTATTAAAGATGAAAAATCAAACAAATAAGCGTATTTATTTTCCAAAAGAAATACTTTAAAAACTACGGTAACAAGTGATGTGTTACCGTTTTCACTTGTGAAAAAATAGTGTAATTTTATAAAAAAAGGAGAATTTTAGATTAATTTTGATATATTTTCATTAAATTGTTATGTTTTTTAATAAATTTTCTTGCAAAAAAATCAGAGTGTGATATTATGCACTAGCTATGACAAATCAGGTATATTTATTTGATAAAATTTCGAATCAAACATTGTATAAAGGAGAGGCTAAGATTGACTTTTCTGGTAATGAAGGTCTATTAGTTTCTTTTAATAATGATACACATCATTTCGAATGGAGAATTTGGAAAAAAGGATTGGTAATTCGTAGTGAATCGGATATTATTGTGAATTTGACACTACGTTTAAATAGTCAAACAAAAGGTCACATAGAAACTGAATTTGGAAAAATAGATTTGGATTGTCATACAAGTCATTATGATGTAGATGAAAATTGTGTAGAAGTTAAATACAGTCTTATACAAGGGAATGAAAAACAAGAATTTCACTTTGTACTATATATAAATAAGGAGGAGACATATGCAGTCAATTGAAGTTGAATTAAAGCAGGCTATTCAAAATGCAGTAAAAAAAGCATTTGATTTAGATTTAGATGTACAAAACATTGTGGTTGAAACACCAAAAAATAAAGATCACGGTGATTTCTCAAGTAATGTTGCGATGCAATTAACTCGTCAATTACACCAGAATCCAAGAATGATTGCACAAAGTATATTAGATACGTTCTCATTGGAAATGGTTTCTAACGTAGAAATTGCAGGACCTGGCTTCTTAAACTTTACATTATCAAAAGACCGTTTTAGTACAGTTATTTCTGAAGTGTTAGCTCAGAAAGAAAACTATGGACAACAGCCAGCTAACGGCATTAAAGTGGATTTGGAATATGTTAGTGCCAATCCAACTGGATCATTGCACTTAGGACATGCTCGTGGAGCTGCATGGGGAGACAGTTGTGCTCGTATCATGAAAAAAGCTGGATACGATGTAACTCGTGAATACTATGTGAATGATGCTGGTAATCAGATCACAAACTTAGCATTATCATTAAATGCTCGTTATCGTCAGGCACAAGGAATTCCAACTGAAATTGGTCAGGACGGATACATGGGTAAGGATGTTGAAGAAAAAGGATATGAATTGGCGAAAGAATATCCACAAACATACTTAGAACCAACAGAAGAGAATTTGAAATTCTTCAGAAAAGAAGGAATCAAATTTGAATTAGATAAAATTAGAAAAGACTTAAATCGTTATCGTGTACACTTCGATGTTTGGTCAAGTGAACAAAGCATTCGTGATGCTGGTAAAGTAGAAGCAGCTATCAATGAATTAAACAAAAAAGGATATGTATATGAAAAAGATGGAGCATTGTGGTTTGAAACTACAAAATTTGGAGATGACAAAGATCGTGTTTTAAGAAAACAAGATGGTTCATTAACATATTTGGTTCCAGATATCGCATATCACAACGATAAATGTCAACGTGGATTTGACATGTTGGTTGACTTCTTTGGAGCGGATCACCATGGATATATTCCTCGTTTAAAAGCAAGTATGACAGCATTAGGAAATGATGCGGATAAATTGCATGTTGATATTATCCAGATGGTTCGTTTAGTATCAAATGGTGAAGAAATGAAAATGTCAAAACGTTTAGGAAACGCAACAACAATTAATGAACTATGTGATAAAGTAGGTGTTGATGCAGCTCGTTATTTCTTTGTACAACGTGCATTGGATTCACATTTAGATTTCGATATTGAATTGGCAACTAAGAAATCAAATGAAAACCCAGTTTACTATGCACAATATGCTCATGCTCGTATGTGTTCTATTCAAAAACAGGCACAGGATATTGAATTGGCAACAAGTTTTGAAGATTTGACAAATGAAAAAGAAATTGAATTAATGAAGTCTTTACAAGAATTCAATAAAGTAATCGTTGAAACTGCTCAGTCTCGTCAAGTTCACAAAATGTGTCACTATATTCAAAATTTAGCTAGTAAGTTCCACAGTTTCTATAACGTATGTAAAGTTGTAGATCGTGATAATTTAGAACTAAGTGCACAACGTCTAGCCTTAGTAAAGGCAACACAAATTGTTTTGGCCAACGCATTAGAATGTATTGGTGTTGAAGCCGTTGAATCAATGTAAGTATTAAGAGGAGTTTTATTGAATTATGAAAAAGTCTATGATTGAAGTTGCATATCAAGTATTGACAAATAATAATGGATCTATGCCATTTGTTGATCTTTGGAAAGATGTAAGTCAGGAAATGGGATTTAATCAAACGCAGTTTGAAGATAATATTGCTCAATTTTACACAGATTTATCTTTAGACGGACGTTTCTTGAATATGTCACAAAATACTTGGGATTTGCGTTCACGTCACACGTATTCAGAAAGTGTTATGGATACAGATTCTATCGCAATCGATGAAGATGATGAGGATGAAGAAGATTCAGAATTGATTGAAGATGAATTAGATGAAGTAGAAAAAGAAATGGACGAAGAAGAAAACGAATAAAAAGCGCTCTTTTCACAATAAATTCACTTTGAATTGTTAGAATTAAAGTGGAAAGGAGAAGGAATGCAAGAAAATCTGCATCATGCAGATTTTTTTTCTATGAAAAATTTGATAAACTAGAAGTTGTTAAGGAGAATTTTTATATGTTTAAAAGCATTTCATATGTTATAAAAGAGAATTTTTCAAATGTTTATCGTATTTTCTGTATTGCAAAATATGAATTGTTGTCAGATATGCGAGATTCAAAATTTGGTATTTTTTGGAACTTTGCTTCTCCCGCTATCCAAGTTTTCACATATTGGCTAGTGTTTGGTATTGCCTGGGGAAGAAAAGCTCAGACATACAAAGGTATTACGGTAGAATATTTACCATGGCTTGTTGTGGCATTTAGTGTATGGTGGTATATCCGTCCATGCATTGTAGATGGGTGTTCTGCGGTATTCTCAAAAACCAATGTCATCACAAGAATGAAGTTTCCTGTATCTGTTTTACCGGCAACCGTTTGTTTAAAAGAATTGTTTAATCACTTTGTGATGTTGATTATCACATTTGTCGCTTTAATTTTAAGTGGGTGGTATACAAATCTAAATTGGTTATGGATCATCTATTATATGTTCTGTGCATTTATGCTTGGAGAAGCGATTTCACTTGTATTATCTGTGCTTACTATGTTGTGGCGTGATGTAAAGAAATTTATTTCTTCAATCATGCGTATGTTGATGTATTTTTCTCCAATCTTATGGGATTGTCATTTTAAACCGGATGTTCCATTTGCGAGTATTCTAAATAAGCTTGTAAAGGTAAATCCAGTTTATTATATTATTCAAGGATATAGAGATGCTATATTCTATGGAAGAAATGTTTTTGATCATCCTGCAATTACACTTTATTTCTGGTGTTTAGTTTTTGCGATTTTTGCGCTAGGATGCTTTTTGATGTATACCTTCAAAAAGAAATTCATTGATATGATTTAAGGAGGCTTTTATGTCCAAAGAAGAATATGCTGTTGAAGTCGAAAATATTTCAAAAATTTATACTTTAAGAAATAAAAACAATCAATATAAAACAGATAAAAAAGAGTTCTATGCCTTAAAAGATGTATCTTTCAAAGTGAAAAAAGGTGATGTTGTTGGAAAGGTTGTATTTTCTTTAGATGAAAATGAGCTTTCTTCTACTAACTTGGTAGCCTCTTGTGATGTTGATAAAATTAATTTGTTTACTATGTATAAAAAAATTATTTATAGTTGGGTAGATTTATTAAGAAGTTAAAAAAATCGGGATTTGGGTTCACTTCAGTGGTGGCCCTTAATCCCGATTTTCTATTTTTGTTTTAATCTTAAATATCCAAGTTCAACCCAGCTATTATAAGCAAGATTAATTTTAAATACTAATTTTGGTTTAGCACCTGCTCTGTTTTTATCAACAACACATGCATAATATCTGATATCTGGATCTTCTGATTTTTCCAAATCAAAAAATTCTGTATCAACTTCTTTTAGTGAATATTCGTATTCATCTAAATGTTCTCTTGTTATTTGTTTAAATAAACACAAAGTATCTAATACCTCTTTAACTGTTCTACTAACAGCTAAATCATTAACATCTAAATTAATAGGTGGTGTTGCATTTTCTGCTAATTGTAGTGATGAGCATATAAAAATATTAAAATTTTGTGCTAAATTTGAAAGTATTGTAGCTGTTCTTTTTATTTCTTCTGGATTTCCAATATTACTTGTATCTGTTTTCAATGTATCATAAAATACATATTCAATGTGTTCTTTATAATAATAGTTAATTATAACTTTTTTCAATTCATCATTTGTGTGATCTGTAATATTAATAAAATATATTGAATTGTTTATCTGCTCGCTTGCCCATTTTATTGCTTTTATAGTTTTGCAAAAATCTGTTGATATTTCTGAAAGTCTTTTTATGAATTGTTTTTGTGTTTCTCCATCTTCTTTTAGTACATACCCTTTTTTATCTAGTTTAGCATCTTTTTTATTATCAGGTCTAAATTTAAATTCTAATAATTCTGTTTCTGATACATGTACATCTTGTCCATGTATTTTTTTTATTTCTGGGTTATTTATAATTGTAGTAATTAAGCATAATTTCATTTTTTCTTCTGACATTTCGTTTGATATTACTAGTACTTTCTTTTTATGTACTAATGCTGTAAATGCTGCAATATCAATTGTTAGTCTGCTTTTACCATTGTTTGAAGGCATCGCATATGCCATTGTTTCACCTTTTCTTATTCCTTTAAATACTTCTGTTAATACTGGAAATGGATATGAAAGACCATTTGCCAATTCATTTTCTCCACTTTCTAAAAATTCTACAAGATCATCACTTAATACTGATGATTTGAATTTTTGTGTTACTCTTACTTGTTCAATTGTGTCTTCTATTTCTTCTGGTGACATTTTATCGTATAACTCATATTCTGTAATTTCTATAATTTTTTCTTGTACATTTCTTTCTGGTGTTTCAGAATATGCTTTTCTAAGTATAAATAATTTTTTTAATTCATCATAGACTTTTTCTACATTATAATTTTTATTTTTCACATTTTTTCTTAATGTATTTTTTAGTTCATATACTTCCTCTGTATCTCTTGAAAAGTTGAATCTGTCTTTTGCCTTTTCAGAAGAGTATTTTGAACCTTCATTAAATAATACACTTTTATAAATATTTAACATTTCATCATCTTCAAAAATACAATCATCAAATGGAAAATAATATTTTGAAATTAATTTTGGATTACTTAATAATAAACCTATAAATGTTTCTTCTAATTCAGGATTGCTTAGTTGTTTAGGATATGTTCCATCCCCCTCTTCTTCCTCTGGTGCTAGCTCTAATAATTCTTCTTGTTTCTTTTTTGTCTTTTCTTCTTTATCTTTTAACTCTCTCATTTTCTTTAGAGCTTCTAGATAATTTCCTGCTGATAGTAATTTTTTTATGTTTGCTATTTCTATATCATTTTCTCTTGTAACTTCTATACTATCTAATAAATCATATATTTTATCAATATTTTCCATATTTTTCTCCTTTCGCTCACTGCGTTCGCTTATTATTTTAATCTTTCTTCTACTTTAGCAAGCATATCTTTGTATTTTTCTAGTTTATCTTTTTCTTCTTGTATTTTCTTTTCTGGTGCTTTGTTTACAAATCCAGGATTTGAAAGCATTTTTTCACATCTTGCAACTTCTGCTTCTAGCTTTGTTTTTTCTTCTTCTAGTCTCTTTCTTTCTTCTTCCATATCAACTAAATCTTCAAGTGGCATGTATAACTCAATTCCATCTTTTAAGATGCTTATTGCATTTTCTGGTATTCCTGCTTTGTCTTTTTGAACTACTATTTTTTCTCCAAGTCCTAGTTTTAAGATAAAGTCTTTTGCTTCCCAGATTTCGTTTTCATATTTTTTTGTTACAAATATTAATTCTGATTTTTTTGATGGGTGGATGTTCATGTTTGCTCTTACGTTTCTTATTTCTGTAATGATTTCTTTTATTTTTTCAACTGTTTGTTCCTCGTCATTAAATACAAATTTTTCTCTTATTGTTGGCCATTTTGATACTATTAAATCTGCTTCATTGTATTTTACTAGTTTGTCGTATATTTCTGATGTTACAAATGGCATAAATGGATGTAATAATTTTAGTGATGTTCCAAATACATGGTTTAATATATCACTTACAGCGACCTTTGTTTCTTCATTTTCACTATAAATTCTTGTTTTAACCATTTCAATATACCAGTCGCAAAATTCGTTCCAAATAAAGTTATAAATTTTATCTAGTGCAATTCCTAAATCGTAATTTTCAATGTTCCTTGTTATATCTACTACTAATTTGTCTAATTTATTTAATATCCATTTATCTTCTATTGTTAGTAATTCTGGGTTATATGTTTTAGTATCATGGTTATATACTTTATGGCAGAATTCTTTTACTTTTTCTTCGTTTGGTGTGTTCATTATTATGAATTTAGCCGCATTCCAAATCTTATTGGCAAAGTTTGATGCTTGTTCTAGTTTTTCTGGCATATATCTGATGTCATTTCCCATTGTTGTTCCAGAAAGTACTGAAAATCTTAATGCATCTGCGCCATATTGGTCAATTATTTCAATTGGGTCAATTCCATTTCCTAATGATTTTGACATTTTTCTTCCTTGTGAGTCCCTTACAATTCCATGTACAACAACATCTTTAAATGGATTTTTATCAGTTAATTCTAATCCTTGTGTCATCATCCTTGATACCCAAAATGTTATAATATCATATCCTGTAACTAGTACATTTGTTGGATAAAATGTTTTATAGTCTTCTGATTCTGTATTTGGCCAACCTAATGTTGAGAATGGCCATAATGCTGAACTGAACCATGTGTCTAGTGAGTCTTCATCTTGATGTAATTTGTTAGAACTACATTTTTCACATTTTTCTGGCATTTTTTTTGCTACATGTATATGTCCACATTTGTCGCAATAATATACTGGAATTCTGTGTCCCCACCATAATTGTCTTGATATACACCAATCTTGAATATTATCTAACCAATTGAAATACATTTTTTCATATCTTTTTGGAACAAATTTAACTTCGTCATTTCTAACTGCATCTGCCGCTATTTTTGCCAAATCTTTCATTGATACAAACCATTGCTCTGAAATTCTTGGTTCTATTGTACTATGGCATCTGTAACATTTTCCAACATTGTGTGTATAATCTTCAATTTTAACTAAGTTTCCTAATTCTTGTAGTTTTTCTACAATTAGTTTTCTTGCTTCTATTGCAGGCATTCCTTTATATTCTGGAACTAAATCTCCCATAATTGAACTATCGTCAAATACTTCTATAATTTCTAAGTTGTGTCTTAGTCCTGCTTGATAATCATTTGGGTCATGTGCTGGTGTAATTTTAACACATCCTGTTCCAAATTCTTTTTCAACAAATTCGTCTGCTATTATTGGAATTTCTTTATTCATTATTGGTAAGATACATTTTTTGCCTACTAAATCTTTATATCTTTCATCATCTGGATGTACTGCAACTGCTGTGTCCCCAAGCATTGTTTCAGGTCTTGTTGTTGCAACTATAATATATCTGTCAGGTTCACCTGCAATTTGATATCTAATATGCCATAAGTGTGATGGTTCGTCTTCATATTCAACTTCTGCGTCAGAAATTGTTGTATGACATGATGGACACCAGTTTATCATTTTTTTGCCTTTGTAAATTAATCCTTTATTATACAATTGGATAAATTGTTCTAAAACCGCTTCTGATAGTCCCTCGTCCATAGTAAATCTGTCTCTATCCCAGTCACATGAACATCCTAATCTTCTTTGTTGTTTTTTAATTGTTCCACCATATTCTTTAGTCCAAGCCCATGCTCTTTCTAAAAATTGTTCTCTTGTAATATCAGCTTTTGTTAATCCTTCTTCCTCTTTCATTTTAGCAACAACTTTTACTTCTGTTGCAATTGCTGCATGGTCAGAACCTGGAAGCCATAGTGTGTTGTATCCTTGCATTCTTTTAAATCTTATTAAAATATCTTGTATTGTGTCATCTAATGCGTGTCCCATGTGTAATTTTCCTGTTACATTTGGTGGTGGCATCATTATGCAGTAACTTTCTTTCGTTTTGTCCATACTTGGTTTAAAGTATCCTTTTTCTTCCCATTCTTGATATAGTTTTTCTTCAAAGTCTTGTGGATTGTATTTGTCATTTAATTTTTTATCTTTCATCTTCATAAATCTCCTTTAATAAATTTTCTAAGATTTCCATCATATTATTTGATGTATCTACACATTTAAATCCGTATTTTTTACATTGTTCTATTATCTTTTTTTCTATTTCTTTATAAAAGTTCATATGCTTTATTAGTTGTTCATCGCTTCTTCTTGTTGTCCACTCATTATTATTATCATATTTTCTACATCTTTTTACTATTTCCTCTGTGCTTAATTCTGGATGAACAAAATAATATACTTTTGTATTTTCTAAATTAAAATATTTTACTAAATCTTCTGGCATAATAGAATCACCATTTACAATAAGACCCAATTCATTATGATTTTTTTGGATATTTTTTTGTATTAGTAAATTTAAAAATTGTGGTAATTTATTTTCTTCTAAATTATCATGTATAAAACCAATTGGCACATTTTCTACTGTTTTTTGTAATGCAGATATTATTGTATCTACTTCAATAATTTGATAATTTTTATATTTTTCTTGTATCATCCTAGAAAATGTACTTTTTCCAGTTCTACACAAACCAAAAATTAATATCGTTTTCATTTTTTCACCTCTATATCAGTCAACTTAACACTTTCAAGCAACAATTCTTCTAAATTATTAATCGGCTTTTTTCCATATTCTTTTTCATACATATAATCTAAATACCTTATTCTTTCTGCTGTATCAGGTCTGCCATATATGCATTTTTCTGATTTTAACCAATATCCAAATTCCACATTTGTGGTAAGCCCCATCATATCAGGAAATTGTCTTGGTACCCAAAATACAATAACATTTGAATTTTTATAAGCCTGTAATTCCCATTCAACTTGTTCAGCATATGTATTAAATTTTTTGCCTTCTGGTATATATACTATTCCATCAAATTTTGTGTTTTTCAGTATTTCTATTGCCTCTACTCTCCAACTTATTACATTATTATTTCTAGGCGTTGGTCCACATAAAACTATTGATTTTTTATTTTCTTCTATTTTGTCACCATAAAATTTAATAATCATTTCTTTCCCCCTTGGCTTTATTCAAAAAATTTGATTGAATATTTGCATTCAAATTCTTTATCTTTTTTTAATTTAATAATATTTTCTTTATCTTTATAAATTTGTGTACTATCTATTCTATCAGCTGTATTCTGCCAAGGCTCAATGCAGACAAATGGAGCTCCTTTTTTTGACCATAATGCTAAATATGGAAATCCTGTAAAATCAAGCTCCAATATTTTTTGATTTGTTTCATGATTTTGCAAAATTACTTTATTTGATTTTAAATTTTTCATAATAACTGCATCATTATCAAAAGTATCTTCTTTTAAATAAATTTTATTATCTTGTAAAATATTTTGTGCTTTTTCTGTATCAATTAACCCTTCTTTCAATTTTAGAAATTCTATTTCATCTTCCTGTTCTGGAAAAACAATTTTATATTCCCCATTACTATAATCGCAATTGAATGCTGGATGTCCACCTAATCCAAAATATATTGTTTTATTATCTATGTTTTT
>OLGH01003465.1_pt1 | contig 10776 bp, 8 predicted proteins | sample 1604851 | NCBI WGS metagenome assembly OLGH01 (sample SAMEA3888894, study PRJEB22519) | human gut metagenome | biome: human gut; feature: human-associated habitat; material: faeces | place: Denmark | collected 2010
AAAGCTTTTTTCTTTTTATAGGTTGCTGATCATGAATAAAAACATAAAACAAACTATATTTCTTATTTCTATTATTGCACTACTCCTGCTTTTCCTGTGGTTCTCAGGATATCAATGCCCTTTACTATTCTTTTTTGGCATTCCATGCCCTTTCTGTGGAATGACCAGAGCATTTTTATGCCTATTAAGCGGAGATCTTACAACAGCCTTTTATTATCATCCTCTCTGGCCTGTAGTATTGGGAATTTTTATTATTTTTCCTCTTTGGAAATTCCGGCTTCTTCACTTATCGGACAAATGGATCGATCATGGGGCGTTTGCGATTGGAATTCTGTTCTTGCTCTGCTTTATCATAAGGCATGTAACACATTCTCCCATTGTACAGATTGATTTTACAAAAGGAGTTTTTCATTTCTTTTCATATATGAATATATGAAAAAGGAGCTGTAATACAGCCCCTTTTTTCAATGCTCTTATGCAATCGCTTTATCCGTTTTCTCAATCAAAATCGAATTTGGTGTAACGCTCATACATAGCGCCATAACGGAATCTTGCCATTTCATTTTTCTTGAGGACATCTTCCTCGGATCCCCTGTACTGACAACGCAGGCAGTAGTATTCCTTCTTATCCTTATCGTAGAACATATCCATATCGATATCTCTCATGAAGCAAGAGGGACATCTGTAGTTTAATTTGCCTTTTCCAGCTTGAGCCATGTTGCAACGACCTCCTTATCCTTGATTTTGGAATTGTAACCCAGTGTAAACATCGGGGAGAATGCATATCCTTCCTTCACATATCCGACAGCGCCTTCTGCATTGGTGCTCATGGATACTGCGGTCTCAATCTGAGGAATGACAGCTCTTACTTCGTCAGCCTCTGCCTTCTCCATCTCACGGCACTTGTACTCGTAATCCAGAGTCTCTACCTCGTCACCCTTTTTGGTGCTCAGGGTGATACCCAGCATGTCCTCAGAGTACTCAGTGGTACCATAGCATGCTACGATGTACTCGTTCAGTTCTACTTCTGCGTTCGGATCGCTCATCTCCAGGATCTTACGCTCGATCTTGATCGCTGAGCTGCCTTCCTCGAAGGAAACGATGGTCTGTAATTTTACGGTCAGATCATAGAACTCGATATCTACGGGATCCAATGTCAGGATTCTGGTGTTGCCTTCCTGAGAGAAATGAGCTTTGGTACGGCACAGGCACAGATCCACTTCTTCACCGTTGTGTTTTAACTTGGCACTTCTAACGGTACCTTCTCCTGCATAATGTGTGAAGTAACCTGCACGGTACTTCTCCTGGATCAGGAAAGGATAGGAAGCATCGGTCACATGCTTGGTGCCGATACCTACCGGCCACTCCAGCTTAGCAGCATAAGGACGCAGGTCAACGATAGCACCGCCCTGATCCATATTTACGCAGGCACGCATGAAGGGATCACAGTACCAGAACAACTGCTTGTCGGAACCGTACAAAATATCTCTCCACAGAGCACACTCAGGCTCGGTGTAGGTCTTCTTCTGACGATAGTAATCAGCGAACTCCGCCATGGTCATATCGGTAAGCTTGCCTTCCTTCTTCAGGTCGCCGTAATACTTCATACCGTCTTCATAACTCTTCTTCAACAGTTCGTAAGGCTGCTCCCAACGGCCCATTTTGTTCAGCCAGCCGGGTCCTACGAACATCATGTTGTATGCGTATCCGTTGTTGTACTTCTCCAGGGAACGATACTGATCGATCAGGTTGTACAGATAAGGATACTCCCAGGTCTTGGTGTCATAGATCATACCACGCAATACGTTCTGAGGATGGGTTCCGAAGTTGGAGCCATTGCCGTCATAGCATGCCAGCAGGTCTCTGGACAGGTGAGGGATTGCTACTACACCGCTGTCCTCAGCTTCGTTGGCTGCAGGTGCATGGGTATTCTGCTTGGAAGGGATCCAAGGTGCCCAGGGGCCGCCATCCATGAAGGTATACCAGGAGTTGTTGCAGGTATGATATGCCTTGGGGCCTTCCTCCCAACAGGTTGCTACCGCACATTTTACGGTAGGATAGGTTGCTTTGATATAATTGGTCAGATCTGCATCCATGTAGTAAGATCCGGTGGATTCGGGATAGAATCCGAACTTTTCATGGAACTTGCCGAATACATCATCCACGATAGACTTTTTGTCTTCCATGGAGAACATCCAGATACAGAAATCCTTGGTCTTGTACTTCTCACGGAACTCTGTGCAGGGCAGTCCTAACAGAGACAGTGCGATCTCATCACCGTACTTCTCGTGATCTGCCTTAGCCAGTGCTACCGCTTCGTCATTGAACAGGGAAGCATAGGTCATCTGAATGGTGGTCTTCAAACCATTCTTGTGCGCAGTTTCCTGCTGAAACTTGAAAATATCCAGAGATTCTGTTAACAGTGCTTTTCTGCCCAGATCCTCTTCTTTGCCGTGTCCGGTTACTTTTTCCGCATACTCGGGAACCATCTCCGGACGGTGAATGATATTCACGATAAACTTATCCATCTTTTCCTCCATCTCGCCATTTGGCATCTTATATCGTGAGCATAGCTCACTCAATGCATTTCGCAAAATCACACTTGCAAGCAAGTGATTTTGCTTCAGTATATCATGATTCGCACCTACGGTGCTTACCGTTGCTTCGCAACGATCATGATCAAATTCGCCGTTCGCCAATTATGCAAGCATATTGGCTCACTTGCACTCATTATATCATCCTCCCCGCATTGCGGGAACGAATATCACATTACTTCTGAAAGTCTCTGATGACTTTCAACGCGGGCAGTGCATTTCCATCATAATCGAACAGTGCCTGATTGGCCCATTCGTTTCCGCCCGGACCGGGATCCTGAATATAGTTCAGGGATTCCTCGTTGGCCCAGCCACAACCGGGCATCGGGATCCATGCCGGCTCCCAATAGTAGAAGCCCTTTCCTCTGCCCTCCGGAACCTGTGTGATCCTCTCCATGACCTTCTGCATAAATGCAGACTGTCCTTCCGGTGTCATAGGATACTCCACCGCCTCTGCAAGGTGGGGCTTGGTCGCCATGCCCTTGCGCTGTTCCGGTGACAGTTTTTCCCTGTCTGCATAGTCCTCCATGGTGAAGCCCATGGATACCTCTGCCACAATGACATCCTTCTGATATCTCTGAGAGAGATCGTTCATATTATTTGTCAGATCCTCAATGGTTCCATGCCAGAAAGGATAATAGGACAATCCGATGACATCGAAGTCCTCTCCTCTCTGTACATAGGCATCAAACCATTCTCTGCAGCGGGCATTGTTACCGCCACAGTCCAGATGAAGCATCACTCTGCTATCCGGGGATACCTCTCGCACCGCACGGATGCCCGCGCTGATAAACCGGGCGATATTGTCAACATTGTCCCATTTTCCATGAGGCCACATCAGGCCATTGGTGATCTCATTACCTACCTGTACCATCTCCGGAAGCAGATCCAGACGCTTTAATTTCAGCAGCACATCCTTCGTGTAATCATACACATACTTCTCCAGTGCATTGGCATCTGCATACGCCCACTCCTTGGGAGGGAACTGTTTGCCGGGATCTGCCCAGAAATCACTGTAATGCAGATCCAGCAGATAGCTGTAACCCAGCTTTTTGCCTGCGGAAGCCAGTGCCACCAGTTTTGTAAAGTCACTGGTACCGGCTCCGTAAGGCTTGCCGTCCTCACTGTAAGGATCATTCCAAAGACGGATGCGCAGAGAGTTGGCACCGTATTTTTTCAGGATCTCCAGTGCATCGCCCTCCTTGCCTTCGTCATAAAACCTTGCACCGAGAGCTGCCTCCTCTGGCAGACTCGATACATCCATACCTTTGATAAATTTATCCATAAATTAACTCTTTATCTCCATGTCATACATTTATCCGGAGAATCCATTCGATGGATTCTCCCAGGTTAAACTGCCGAAGCAGTTTAACCTTTCACTGCACCACCGGTAATACCTTCCACATAGAACTTCTGCATGATGACAAACAATACAGAGATGGGAATGGACACCAGTACACCACCTGCGCAGAACTGACCAAAGTAAGTATTGATCAGACTCTTATCCAGCATATTGTACAGACCGATGGCAACAGTCCACTGAGAAGATATGCCGGCATTTAACATCAGCTTTGCATATACGAAATCCATCCAGGGGGACAGGAAGGAGCTGATAACTGTATATACAATAATGGGACGGCTCATAGGGATAACAACCCTCCAGAAGATCGTAGCCTCACTGGCTCCATCCAGATAAGCAGCCTCGCGCAGGGAATTCGGGATCGTATCGAAGAAGCCCTTTGCGATCAGGTAACCCAGACCGGAACCGGCAGAATATACCAGGATCAGTCCGAGGTGCGTATTGGTCAGGTTCAGAGTCTTCAGAATGAAATATACTGCGATCATGGACAATACACCGGGGAACAGATTCACAATAACTGCGGCGTTCATCAGCGGCTTACGTGCCGGGAAACGCATGCAGGAGGTCGCATAGGCCACCATCAGTACAAAAGCGGTGGAGATCACACATACCACACATGCAATGATGAAGGTGTTCTTGAACCAGTTCGGGAACTGTGCCACACTGTCCGCAGAGAAAAGCAGATTCTTATACTGCGCCAGACTCCATTCCTTCGGGAAAAAGGTGCTGGTATTCATGCCGGTGTATGCGCTGAAGGAGGTGACCACCAGCCATACGATAGGCACCAGCCAGACAAATGCCAAAAACGCCAGTAACAGGTTATGTAATAAAGTCTTAATAAATCTCTTCATTAACGGAACGCCTCCTCTCTGTCACCCTTCAGGAATCTGCTGAAGGCAATGAGGGTAAATACCGCACATAGGATAAACACAATAATACCGATGGTGGATGCCATCTTGTAGTTGTAATAGCTCTGTGTCAGATTGAACAGCCAGGTGATCAGCAGATCCACTTCCTTCGCCTGGGAGTTCGCCATTGCCTGATTTGTGGTGGTATATACACCCTGGGTCAACAGATAGATTACGTTGAAGTTATTAATATTCTTGACAAAATCCGTTACCAGAGAAGGACCCGTGACGAACAGCATATACGGCATAGTGATATGAATAAAGCTCTGCATCGGAGTAGCGCCGTCGATCTTCGCACTCTCCAGCTGGTCAGAAGGAATATTCATCAGCACACCGGTAGCGATCAGCATCTGGTAAGGAACACCGATCCAGATATTGATCAGGATGATCATGACATGTGCCCATCCGGGAGCGGACAAAAACGGAATATAACTGGTACTGATCGCGCCGATATCTCTCAGCCACTGGGTAATTCCCGCATTGGCACAGATTGTGTTCATGATGCCGTTGTTCGCGAAAAAGTTACGTACCAGAAGTAAGGAGACGAACTGGGGAACTGCGATCGTTACAATGAACAGCGTTCTCCACAGCTTGGGCAATTTGGTTCTCTTATTATTGATCAGCAGGGACAACAGAATACCGCCGATGTAAGTGGTAGCGGTTGCAAACAATGCCCATACCAGCGTCCAGATCAAGATCCTACGGAAGGCATAACCGAAGGTAATGGTCATTCCACCGCTGGAGAACAGATTCTTGAAGTTGGTAAATCCCACCCATGTAAACAATGCGGAGGGAGGCATATGTCCCTGATCATAGTTCGTAAACGCAACAGCGATCAGGATCAGCAGAGGAACGATCGTGAAAATAACAACACCCATGACAGGAAGTGCCAGCAGTGTGATATAGAATTTGTCATTCTTGAACTGCTGCAAGTCTTCTACAAACGTATTGATATGTTCTCCTGCCTGTGCTTTTTTCTGAAGCCGGTAAACGGTCACTTCATTCTTAAGCCAGATCACCAGGAATGTGAACCAGACCACAAATGAGATTACGGAGAACAATAGGATCATAAATGAGTTGTCATAATCATTGAACTCATTCTGCATGGTTACAATATTGAAAACCGTCTCCTGCTGAACCGTTCCCAAAGTTCCAAAATCACGTACATACTCTGTGGCAAAGCCAAAGGTGAATACAATGACTGCCACTTCGAGCAGAGTCATTAAAATACCTTTGATAATTTGTTTTCTGCGGATATATCCTGCTCCCATCCAGACCAGGGATAATTTTACGAACAGATCTCCTTTTACGACTGCTTCACCGAACTCCTTGAAGAATCCGCCGATTCCGCTCTTTTTCTTCTTCATTCTCTGCCCTCTCCTTTCTTCATATTAATATAAATTTTTAGTAACTGTTCCGAACATCTTCCCACGTTCATCTGACCAGTTACATAACCCGGCAGGCAGGAGTCGAACCCGCTTACCGGAAACGTTTCCTGTAAAAAAGGCATCCCTCCACTACGTATTATTGTTCATAGCTTCAGGACGCCTTTCTATTCTCTGTATTCGTTCTGCACCAGAACGTTTTCATCATTCATTTGTCACAGAACCGGAACAGATCATCTTCCCAAACTTATTCAGCGGGTACGGAAACACCTTCTACCAGCTCATCCAGGGCTGCCTGGATACCTGCTTCATCATCAGCCTTCAGCTGACCCTGAGCTACCTTCTCACCAAAAGTCTTGGAAGGATCCCAGTACTTGCCGCCAACGATCTGAACTACACCATAAGCGGACTGCTCAGACAGAGCTGCAATAGCGGTATTGGAAGAAACCTCCTCGGAACCAGCTACATTGATATTGGAAGGTCCGATCTCTCTCTCTGCGAAACGGATTGCCTGGTTGTCTTCGTTGGTAATCCAGTCAGCCAGCAGAGTTGCCCAGCCTGCATTTGCAGAATACTTGTTAACACCTACCAGCTTGAAGCCTGCTACGGAACCCTGCTGAATCTGCTTGTCACCACAGGTGTAGGTAGGAAGCTTGGTAGCTGCGTAACCATCACCGAAAGCGGTCTGAGCTGCAGCTGCATCCCAGGTACCGGAAATTACTGCACACAGGTCACCGGAAGCAATCTGGTTGGAAATATCACCATCAGCGATCGGAAGGAATGCGCTGTTGCCGGCAATACCCAGCATAGACTGTACTACCTGTACACCGGTAACGCCATCAGCGCTGGTGCCGTTCCAGTCCATAGCAGTGCTGCCGTCATCATTCAGTGCAGTAGTGAAGCCTGCACCATAGAAGAAGGAAGCGTTATACCAACCGGAAGCAAGAGTCATACCAACCTTCTTGCCAGCCTTCTCAGCTGCTGCAAGTAAGGTATCCCAGCTCTGTGCATCTTCGGGAGTTACTAACTCGGAATTGTAATATAAGAAGTAACCGTTATCAGCACTCATAGGGAATGCATACAGTGTGCCGTCCTTGGTTGCTGCGTCTACAGAACCGGGAGCGTTTGCACTCTTGACATCAGCTACGCTCTTGCCAGCGTAAGCTTCCAGAGCTGCGTCCATATCATCAACAGACTGCAGAGCACCTGCATTTACCAGATCGATCAGCTGATCAGATGCGAAAGAATACACATCAGCAGCAGCCTCAATATCGGTTAAAACAGTATCCTTAGCTGTGGACTCGGATTCGGTACCAAGCTGGATATCGAAGTTTGCATAATCTGCGTAATGCTCCTTGAAGGAATCGATCATGCCCTGTAACATGGGCTGATCTTCCTCAGCACCCCACATTCTCAAGGTAACGTCCTGCTTCTCAGCGGGAGCGGTCTGCTGTGCAGCCTCGGTGGTGGTTGCTACTGCAGAAGTTGCTGTGGTATCTGTTCCGGCATTTGCAGAAGCATCAGAGTTTCCACAAGCTACCAGAGAGAATGCCATAGTCAGTGACATTGCTAAAGCGACTAACTTTTTCATTTTGTTATCCTCCTGTTTTGTTTTGCAAGTTTGTGCGTATTGCGCAACCGCTTGTCTACGATAATAGTTTAGCAACATTTCCTTATGTTGTCAATTTATAATAATGACTGATATTGAGATCTAAAATTGTGCACTTTGCACAATCATGCTTTGAAAGTCTTGATTTTACTTGGTTTTCAGCACATCCTTTTTTTGAAAAAAAATGCTTTTTTTATAATTTTTTTGAGCAAAATTAAGGAAAACGTTTTTCCTGATCATGATTTTCACACTCTTGTCAGCCTTTTGTAGACTCCTTCAGGATGATCTCATAGTCCAAAAGTGTTTTGTCCGGTACTGTCTTGCCATGGATCATATCCAACAGCACCTGACAGGATCTCCGTCCCAGCTCTGTGATATTGAACTTCAGCGAGGTTATGGTAACCGGATAATTTTCCAGAATGCGGCTGTAATGACAGGATGCCACCTTCATCTGGTCCGGGATGCGTACACCCATGCGGGCAAGCTTTCTGACTACCTCATCGCAGATGTAGTCATCCTGACACAGAATGCACTCCACACCGCTCTTTTTCAGCTCTTCCACTGCCTTTTCCACCATGGCTTTATTGCTTAAATCCGTGTACACCAGATCCTGGTTCAGCTTGCGCTTTCCCTTGCGGTAGGCTTCCTCATATCCCTGATACCTGCAGCGGTTTACCATCTGATCCATATTGCTTCCCAGGTAGGCAATATTCTGGATCCCTTTGGCGAACAGAACCGTCACCAGTTCCTTACAGGCTCCCACATTATCATGGTCTACCTGTACCACATCATCATCCGGGAATTTCCCCACAGCCACAAAGGGAATCTGCTTCTGTTTCAGGAATTTAACGTATTTGTCGTTCTCATAAGTTCTGGTAAGAATCATTCCGTCCACTTTCCGGTTCTGGATCAGCCGCTCCAATGGTTTGGTATCGTTTCCGTTCGTCGTGACCACGATAATATCATAATCATTGGCCTGTGCCACTTCTTCCACGCCATACATACAGGTATGGAAAAAAGGCATATCCACAAGGGTATTGACCTCCGGCAGGATAATGGCGATATTATTGGTCTTGGATTGTGCCAGGCTCTGTGCTGCCGCATTGGGATAAAAGCCATGTTCTTCTATGTAGTCGAGAATCCGGTCTCTGGTAGCGGCTCCAATACGGCCTTTTCCGGAGATTGCCCTGGAAACTGTGCTGGCAGACACCCCCAGTTCCCTCGCCACATCATGGATCGTCATTGTCTTATCATTCCCAGAATTATTGTTCATACCTTCATCACGCCTTTCCGTGACCTGCAACCTACAGATTGCAGGCACACTTTCCTCCCCATCCTTGCGCAATCCATTATTTTCATACCTCTTTATTGTCACAATATGCGCAAACGATTGTTCTTGTTTATAGTATCATCTTGTGATGTAGCTTTCAATGCATCTTTTTACACAAATTGCCTCCTCATTTCTATACAATAGTTACAAAACAATCAAGTTTCTTGAAGTTATTTAACCTGTTTTGCCGCATTTTGTTCCGGAACTGTTTCCAATCTCATTCTTTATGATACTAATTTTCCAGGAGACTCTCCGCCACGCACAGTTTCCCATACCCCACCCGGTCATTGGGATATTCAGTCTCCCCCCTCAGTGGTCTGGCTCCTTTCCTGAAATATGCTTTTACTTTTTCGCCGTAGAGGAAGGGATCATTCCCCCGTACAATGCCCCATTCCATCAAAAGGGCTGCTGCCCCGCTGACAATGGGTGTCGCAAAAGAGGTCCCGGTCACGGGAGTAAAGCTTCCGTACACATCCGGAGCCTGGATATTCACACCCGGGGCCACAAGATCCGGCTTGGTCAGTCCCGCAGCTGCCACGCCGATGGTACGGGTACTGTCTGCATAGCCTCTGCCGGAAAAATCTGCATAGGTATCATAGACCTGGTCATAGGCTCCCACGGTGATCACCTTGGCTGCGGTAGACGGAATGGTCAGTGTCACCTGGGGTGTGGCACGGTAGAATCCGGTACTCTCCCCGATTCCGCTTCCCGCTGGGAGATACAGATAATATTGTCCTGTCACGGTCACTACCGGTTCCAGCCGGATTGTCCAGATCCCTGCATTGATGTAGCTTCCCTCTGCCGGGATCATGTCCAGATAGATTTCCTGTGCCACCGCATAGGGCAGAGGCTCTCCCAGATAAACCAGTATTCTAGTCTGTTCCAATTCCAGCGTGTATTTTCCTCCCTGGATATTTGTGGACAATTCTGCTTCCTCACCTCCCGGGGCCTGCAGTCTTATCCGGAACACATCGCTGTAATTTTTCCATAGCTGTATATTCAGGTTTCTCTCATAATTGCTTACAGCCAGTTCCACGCGGTCGTCCCTTGTTATATTGCCGGCAAAATGTCCTCTGGCGGCTCCTTCGTTGCCACTGCCAACGCATATCACCGTCCTGCCGATCTCCGAAGCATTGTCCAGGAACCTCTCCAGCAGAGAACTTCCATCGTGGGAACCGTAGCTGTTGCCGAAGCTCAGATTGATGACAAGAGGCATATTTAACTGTCTGGCTTTCCGCAGCGCATAAGTAACGCCTCTCATGATCTCCGTGGTCCGGGGAAAACCTTCCTCCCTGGGAAGTCCCAGTTTCACGATGATCAGTTCCGCCTCCGGGGCTGCCCCGGTATAGAGACCATCCGCACTCCTGCCGGCGGCGATCCCGGCCACTTCCGTTCCATGGCCGGTCAGATCCCTGCTGGGGATCAGGCGGTAACGTTCCAATACACTGCTGTTCAGTGCCCGGTTGATTTCCTCCTCCGTATATTCAGTCCCGATGGGAAATCCATCCGGTGTCCTCCCATATCCCGTATCGCCCGTTTCCTCCGGCGCTATCTGATTCTGTGGCAATGTCGGATTCCGCAGCGTCTCCT
>OLGH01003470.1_pt1 | contig 10759 bp, 6 predicted proteins | sample 1604851 | NCBI WGS metagenome assembly OLGH01 (sample SAMEA3888894, study PRJEB22519) | human gut metagenome | biome: human gut; feature: human-associated habitat; material: faeces | place: Denmark | collected 2010
TTATATTCTATAATAAATCAAACATGTAGTAAAACATTTTATACTTTACTAAACAACTAAACAAGGAGGACATTATGAGTGAACATAACATTCATTCTGATGATGAGATTGAATTAAAAAAAGAGACTGCGGGTATTGATGACAGTGTAACAGGCATTAACGAACTTGGAAGCAACGAAGCAGAAGGAAATGAACTTCTTATGCACTCTGCCAATCTTTACGAAAGCACTGAGGACAAATACAAAGACAACTTATCATCAGCCATTACATTTTTCGTATGTGGTGCAGCCGGTATAATAATACTTATACTTAACGATATTGGTATTCTTAAACTCGTTGTAAAGGGAAGTTCCAACTTCATACTTATCAATATTGTTCTGGGATTACTTTTTATTGGCTTTATAGCTATTGGCTTCTGGTCTTTAAAGTATTCTAAAAACATCAAGAGCAAGGCTGCTATTGAAAGCAAGGATACTGATACTATCTTAGCATGGCTTAATGATAACGTAAGCAAGGATGATATAGAGGCTTCTTATCTTGACGACATTCCTGAGGAAATGAAATATTTCAACAGAAGCGACTATATCAAAAAGGCTATCAGTAAAAACTTTCCTGATACAAACGATGATCTCTTAGATACAATTGCAGACAAATATATTGACAACTTATTTAACGAGTAAATAATAAGCGGGAACACATATCTTATACATGTGTTCCCGCTTAACTTTATTTACAATCAGTTTAAAGTTTTAATATATTATTACTTATTAGAAAGATATTCATCAATACCCTTTGCAGCTGCTTTACCAGCGCCCATAGCAAGAATAACTGTCGCTGCACCTGTAACAGCATCTCCACCAGCATATACTGCTTCCTTTGATGTCTGTCCATTATCTTCTTCTGCAACAATACACTTTCTCTTATTAATATCAAGTCCCTTAGTTGTTGATGAAATAAGTGGGTTAGGTGATGTACCAAGTGACATGATAACTGCATCAAGTTCCATAACGAACTCAGAACCTGGTATCTCAACAGGCTTTCTTCTGCCTGAGGCATCTGGCTCACCAAGTTCCATCTTTATGCACTTAACTCCTGTAACATTGCCCTTCTCATCTGTGAGAACTTCTGTTGGGTTAGTAAGAAGGTCAAATATAATACCTTCTTCTTTAGCATGATGTACTTCCTCAGCTCTTGCTGGAAGTTCTTCCTCACTTCTTCTGTATACAATATGTACCTCTGCTCCAAGTCTTAAAGCTGTTCTTGCAGCATCCATAGCAACATTACCGCCACCTACAACTGCAACTTTCTTAAACTTTGCAATAGGTGTATCATAATCATCCCTGAATGCCTTCATAAGATTGCTTCTTGTAAGATACTCATTAGCTGAGAATACTTCGTTTGCATTTTCACCTGGAATACCCATAAATCTAGGAAGACCTGCTCCTGAACCAATAAATACTGCATCGAAGCCTTCTTCGTTAAGAAGCTGGTCTATAGTCATTGATTTACCTATAACTACGTTAGTTTCTATCTTAACACCAAGCTTTTTAACATTTTCAACTTCTGATGCAACTACTGTCTTCTTTGGAAGACGGAACTCAGGAATACCATATACTAATACTCCGCCAGGTTCATGAAGTGCTTCAAATATAGTTACTTCATATCCCATCTTTGCAAGATCTCCTGCGCATGTAAGTCCTGAAGGACCAGAACCTATTACAGCTACCTTCTTGCCTTTCTTTTCTGTTGGCATCTCCGGTGCAACATTGTTTTCTCTAGCCCAGTCAGCTACAAATCTTTCAAGCTTTCCAATAGATACAGCCTCACCCTTAATACCTCTTACACACTGTCCTTCACACTGTGTTTCCTGTGGACATACACGGCCACATACAGCTGGAAGTGCTGAAGACTTTCCAATAACCTTATAGGCTTCTGCAAAATTACCTTCTTTTACATTATGAATGAACTCAGGTATGTTTATTGATACAGGACATCCCTGAACACATCTTGCATTCTTACAATTAAGACAACGAGTTGCCTCTTCCTGTGCCTCTTCTGCATTATATCCGAGGCAAACCTCATCAAAATTCTTATTTCTTACATCTGGAGCCTGTTCCCTTACAGGAACCTTTTTCATAACATCCATTATTATACCTCTTTTCCATCGATTAATCGTCACTGTTCACAAGTATATAAGCAAACAGCAACCCTGCTTCTTAATGAATACCAACAATTAATTACAGTTTCCACATCCACCATGATGAGTTTCACCCTCAAGAGCAGCAAGCATAGCTCTGCCCTCTTCTGTTTTATATGTCTGCTGACGTTTCATAGCCTGATCAAAATCTACAAGATGTCCATCAAACTCTGGTCCATCAACACAAGCGAACTTAATCTCATCACCAACCTGAAGTCTGCATGCTCCACACATTCCAGTTCCATCAACCATAATAGGATTCATACTTACAACTGTAGGAATACCCAGTTCCTTAGTTAACAGACAGACAAACTTCATCATAATCAATGGTCCGATAGCTATACACTTATCATACTTCTTACCCTGTGCATAAAGGTCTTTAAGTACATCTGTACCCATACCTTTTCTTACATAGCTTCCATCATCTGTTGTTATATATAGATTTCCGGCAACAGCCTTCATCTCTTCTTCAAGCAGAATAAGATCTTTATTCTTAACACCCACAATAACATCTGCATCAACTCCATGCTCATGAAGCCACTTAACCTGTGGATAAACTGGAGCTGTTCCAACACCACCTGCTATGAATACTATCTTCTGCTTCTTTAATTCTTCAATATCCTCATGGATTAATTCTGAAGGGCATCCTAAAGGTCCTACAAAATCACTAAATGCATCTCCTGCCTTAAGATGTGACATCTTTTCTGTTGATGCTCCGACTATCTGGAATACAATAGTAATTGTTCCAGCCTCTCTGTCATAATCACAGATTGTAAGAGGAATTCTTTCCCCTTTTTCATCCATTTTAACAATAATGAACTGGCCAGGTTCACAGTGTTTAGCAACTCTTGGTGCTTCAACATCCATAAGAAAAATCTTTTCTGCTAATTTTTCAGCCTTAAGAATCTTGTACATTATAATACCCCTTTCAGTGTTATATTATATCTGAAGTGCTGATCACACATCAAAACATATTTATAGCTATTAGTCCTCTTACGTTTTACATTATTTAAATGTTAATATTCAGAAGAACTGTAAGAGCCGTTTGAATTAGTTACTTTGTAACATGTTCCATTCTTGATTCCTATTCCGTAATACCCTTCAGTAGATGTCTTTGATTTATCTTTAACATCAAACCTTACGATATACATCTCAACCGAATTAACTGTTGCTTTTGGCTGATATACAAAAGTTACCTTTCTGCCATCACTGGTCGTATTACCATCTGACTTAAGTACACCATCCGCAATAAGTCTGTTTTTTAATATTTCAAGGCACTCATTATATGAAAATGTTTTTGCCTTATTTATCACATAATTTTTTTTGACTACTGAACTCGCCTGATTATGTGAATCTATTATTACGACTGCTATTACATTGTTGCCTTCAGGAATATCAAAGGGTTCTGTATACTCTTCCGAACCTGCTGTTGGTGTCGAGCCATCCAGTGTGTAATATGCTTTACTTCCAACTGGGATATTGCTTATAGTCACCTGCTGTCCCTCTGCATATGTTCCAGATTCCGGACTAACCGTTGGTGTTGATGGCTTCTTGTAGTCAACAACATACTGAAGCTCAACAACATCACTATATACTCCTATTGAATTAACAGCTACTGCTTTGATAGTGGTTGTTCCATTCTTAATCTCAATGGTATCACCATTATATTTTGTACTTTTTTCAGTTGGCTCAGATTTATCCTGCGTATAATATATTGTTGAAGAAGAGCTTTCTGTAAATTGCAGCTTAACCTCATCATCATAAGTTCCTGCTTCAACCGATGGTTTAGGATTCTCAACAACATAATCCGAAAGATATTTATAACCTTCTTTGTTTTTATACGACTTTATCAGTGTATTAAGTGCATTGCCATCCTTTTTTTGTTCATATATAGATGCAAGCTCCTGTATTGACTTCTGATTATTCTCATCATAAGACAGAATATCTTTAAGTGTTTCTATCTGCTTATCTGTATTATTCTCTTTTTTATAGCACTCATATAATGTATACTTAAGATCTGTGTTTTTCTTACCTTCATTGAGCTTAGCTGCCTTTGAAAGATACTTCACAGCCGAATCATAATCATTATTCTTATAGCTTTCCATACCTTTTTCATAATTATATTTATATGATTCTTTACTTCTGTTATGAATAACTACACCGGTAATAATACCTATAAGTACCAGAAGTGCCGCTATACCGCATGAAACTCCTATTATGATTTTCTTCTTTTTATCATCACTGGCAGTTCCACCAGCCACATGTTTATCTGAATCAGCATGCTTATCTGAATCAACATCTGAATCTGAATCAATATCAGAACTAACATCTGAATTAACATCCAAATTAACACCAGAATCTGAATTCTTAACTGGGATATTTCTAATATTATCTCTCACTTCATCAACGTTATATACACCTGTTTTCTGAACATCATCTTCAGATTTCGTGAGCATATCTGTTGTAACTTTAGGTATAACCTTAGTCTTACCCATCTCAATGTCTGTATCTTGTGAATCTTTTGCAGCTGTGTTTTCTGCAGATGACTCTTTCTGATTATCAACAAATGCTTTAGCGACACTGGTTTCTTCTTCTACAAGTCTTTCCAATGATTTCACTAACTCATCATCCAATTCATCTTTATTATCAATTCCCATATAGACATTCCCATCCTTTATATTTTAACGTATAAATTCTAACATATTGATATTCAATAATCAATAAATTAAAAAACTAAACTTGCAAAGTTTTGCAGCCTTTATTTTATTCTCTTTATTTTTATTATTTTTATTATTCTTTCATAAATTGTACATACTTTGCACACAAATATTGAATATACTAATAATCAGATAGTAAGTTAATTCTTTCTATCTCCCCCTCATATTAAAATAAAGAAACAGCTGTCAGCTTATTGGTTGGCAGCTGTTTCTTTATCTTTATGTATAAATATTTATACAATCTAATGACTGCTTAGTAATAAAGCTATCCAGACACATCAGTTATATCATTTATATATAACAGCTGTCTATACAAAAAAGCAACAGCCATATTTATTATAGCTGCTGCTTTTTGTTTATTTATTATCTTATATTAGTAACTGTAACCACACATCTTAAAGTCTTATTATTAACTGTAGCTGTAACAGTTGCTGTACCTGCTCTTCTACCTATAACTTCTCCAGAAGAAGATACTGTACACACTCTTGGATTACTGCTTCTCCATGTAATTTTATCTTCTGTACCTATAACATCAAGATTATATCTGTCATACTGTTCAATTCTTATATTAGATGTACTCATTGCAAGTGAATGGACTGTACAAGAAGCCTCAACACCGCTGTTATTACTTATTACAAACACGTCTGCTGTACCAGGTCCAACTGTAGTTATGACTCCATCCTGATCAACCTGAACAATTCCTGTATCTGTCGAATACCACTCATATGAATCATTATTAACAACTGGTCTGACTATAACTGATAGCTGTCTTGCTCTTCCTGTTAACATGTATATTTCCTTAGAGTTGATCCTGAGTGATGATATATTAACAACTGGTGTTACATATACCCAGCATGTTCCTGTAATATTGTTACCATCCTGTGATGTAGCTGTTACCTTACACTTACCAGTGCCAACTGCAAATATCTCTCCTGATTCATCTACCACTGCTACAGATTCATTAGATGATTTCCATGTTACATCTTTAATCGTAGCTTCATCAGGTGTAATCACCGCTGTCGCCCTTACTGAATCACCAATAAGAAGTCTTACTGTATCTGGTTCAACATATAAACCTGTTACAGGATTAATAACCCTTACTATGCAGGAAGCACTTACTCCACTTCCATCAACCGCTGTAGCTGTAATAACTGCACTGCCAACGCCATTGGCACTTATATTGCCTTCCTGGTCAACATAACATACATCATTATTTGATGATGACCATGTTAAATTTTTGTTTGTTGCTGTATCTGAACCAACCTTAGCTATAAGAGTTCCTGTTGCACCAATGTTCATCAGCTTATCAGTTTCACTAAGTTCAATAGTTGAAACATATTCTTTAACATCTATAGTACATGCCGCTGTAAGCTTATTGACCTCTGTAGTGACCTCTATAACACATGAACCACCCTTAAGAGCTGTAACAACACCGTTCTCGTCTACCGATGCAACCTCAGGGTCACTTGACATATAAGTTACATTCTTATTCTCAGCATCATATGGTTCAACGGTAGGAATAATTGCATATTTAGCTCCAACCCACAGCTGCTGATAATCAGAATTAAGCTTAATACCTGTTACAGGCTGTGTTACTGTAACAACACAGAATGCTGTAAGTCCGGTATCTACATTAGTTGCGATAATAGATGTTGTACCTGCTCCTACTGCAGTAACCTTACCATCACTTTCAACCTTACATACCTTCTCATCACGGCTTTCCCATGTAACTATCTTGTTATCTGCATTCTCAGGAAGACAAGTTGCATTCAGCCAGAATACCTGTCCCTGTCTTACTGTTATATCTGTTGTATTAAGAACCACCTGAGTTACAGGCTGTTTAACATATATGTTACACATCGCTGTAAAGTTACCATCAAGTGATTTACAAAGAATAGTACAGCTTCCTGTTCCAACTGCCTCAACAAGACCATTAGAGTCAACTATACATACATTCGTATTGGAAGATTCCCATAAAACTGTTCTATCTGATGCTGTTACTGGTAACACCTCAGCAGTTATTCTTAATCTTCCACCTATACTCATTATTTCATCAGTATAATCAAGCTTTATAGTTTCTACTGGTATATTAATAATAAAATTACAGGTTGCTATAAATGCACCATCAGTTGTCTTACATACAATAGTACAATATCCTGGCTTTACAAACTTAACAAGACCATTATCATCTACTGTTGCAACAGATGTATCAGAAGATGTCCATGTGACATTTCTGTTAACGCCTTCACCTGATGGCAATATAGTTGCTACAAGCTGATACTGTCCGAGTGCCATGGATGCCCTGACTGTTGTTTCATTAAGCTGGATTCCAGTAACCGGTTCTCTTACATATACTTCACAGGTTGCTACCTTAAGCCCATCTTCTGAAATAACTGTGATAGTTGTAGAGCCACCCGATATACCATTTATGGTAGCTGTATAGCTATCACCTTCAACAGTTGCTATATCTGGATTAGATGAAGACCATAATACCTTGTTGTTAGTTGGTCCTGCCGGATTAAATATAACCTGTACAGTTTCAGATGAACCTCTGTCTATCTGCACACTTGATGGGTTAATACTAATCTCTCCAACAGGTGTTGTTATATATACGACACAAGTAGCCTTCTTTATAACACCATTAATATTCTGTGAAACGGTAACATGTGCTATACCTGGTGCCACGCCCTTTATGTCAAACGACTTACCATCATCAGACTGTTTAACTTCAATAAGTGTATCTGTAGGAACTACCCCGGCAGCATCTGGTTGGTTAGTAACAGTATATGTAATATCTTTTTTATCTGGTGAATTAGTAACAAGTGCTTCAAGAGTCTTTGTTTCTCCTATGTTAACACTCATTGATGTAAGACTGATTCCAAAACCATCTATAACTGTAATATCATATGTAATCTGGTTTTTCTGCTTATATACAGTAGATAACTCATCTTCTACTCTTTGTGCAATTATAGTTGCATGTCCTGCACCTGTAGCAGTAACAAGTCCTGTTGTCTGATCTACCTGTACAACACTGTTATCTGTTGTTGACCATGTTATTTCAGTTGGATTAGCTGTTGTTTTTAACTGAATCGTATCACCAACATTCATGTTGCTCACATCTTTACCAAGCTTTTTAAATGGAACGATAACATTAACCTCATCATGGTTAGCCCATGTCATGTTTCCGTTCATATCAAGTGCACCTACACCTGCGTAAGCCTTTGCAACACCTGCATATATTCCTTTAACGCTGCCATCTTTTTTATATGTCATTATATCTGTATTATCCGAAATATATGTAACACCAGAAGTAGCTGGATATTTTACATTTGATGGTATCTGCTCATCTATAAACTCTTCAAAATCCTTAGTTGATAAGACAAAATACTTTGTGCCATCTGCAAGCTTCTGCACTGAATTGCCCTGTTCGTTTGCTTTGCCTTCTGTATATTCAACCTTTGAAACAATAGAATATTTTGCTGTAAGCTGTGAAATACCATCTCCATCTGCTGTTCTTACAGTAAGATTAGTTTTTCCGCCTCCAACAATCTTAAGTGTTACCTTTGATGCATCAGATGAAACCTTTTCAACAATGCCATCCTTTAACAGATTGCCTGTCTTATCATTATCTGTTTCAACAAAAAGCTTATTAGTTTCACATGTGTTAGACGAAATCTCTATAATATCGCCCACATGATATTCATTCTTCTGCTCATCTGTAAGCTCTACTCCGTTACGTGTTGCTTTAAATTTAACACTCAATGGTACTATCACATCAACCGAATCACTTCCAAGAGCTTGCTGATATGTAATGCTTCCATCAGGACCATATATCTTCGTATAATATGTTGCAGTCAATGTTGCCTTACCTGCTTTATAAGCACGGATAAGTGGTGATTTAACACCATCAGCTGTATCTGCTGGTTTAACTCCTGCACTGTCACTTACTATAAACTTGACTACATTGGAATCTGATACAGTCCATTTAAGATTTCTCTCTGTAGGCTTGTAGTTATCAGGCGAATCCTGTCCAACTATGTTGTTTTCATCTCTTCCTGTCATATCTGCTACAACATCATTGCTATCCTCTCCTGGATTAAGAATGGTCTTATAGCTTTTTACTGTAACCGTTACGCTCGAATCAGCATTTGCAAATACCATATATCCGCTGAATGCCCCTAAAACTACAAGTACTGATAACAATATCTTCCACTGTACCCTAAGCCTTCTAAATTTTTTAATACCACTCATATGTATGCCTCATTTCATTAATATATAATATATCATAATTATTTACACATTATAGTTTTATTTAATTCTACATTATTTTCCAAAAATTATCAACAAGTATATCGTCATATTCCAACAAAATTTCAGCAGATTTTCTTTATTTTTATATATTTTTTCAATATAATGATATAAGTGCCAAAAATATAAAAAGACTTTTTCTGCCTTCAGAAAAAGACGTTTTTACTTGAGACACGCTAAACACCGAATAAAAAGGAGTATTAATATGATCTCTGTAAGTATGTGTATGATTGTTAAAAACGAACAGTCTATATTAAAAAGATGTCTTGACTCATATGCCGGCATTTACGATGAGCTGATTATTGTAGATACCGGCTCAACGGACAACACTAAAGAAATCGCAGCACAATACACTGATAAGGTATATGACTTTGCATGGTGTGATGATTTTGCTGCAGCAAGAAATTTTGCTTTTTCAAAAGCCAGCTGTGACTATATATTAAGCGTTGATGCAGATGAAGAGCTGGATTTTCATAATAACACTGCCCTACGCAGCCTCAAAGAAGCTATTCTGCCTGAAATTGACATTGTACAGATGTACTACGTTAACGAATCGGATTTCAATTCTGTATACAATGTCCACAAAGAATTGCGTCCAAAGCTTTTCAGACGAATACGGACATTCAACTGGATTTCGCCTATACATGAAACCATTCGTGTAAACCCTGTAATATACGACAGCGATATTGAAATCATGCACAAACCAACGAGCGATCACAGCAAAAGGGATTTTTCCATATATTTTAAGGCACTGGACAAAGGTATTGTTTTAGAAGATTACGTTGTCACAATGCTTTGCAAGGAACTTTTTATATCAGGAGAAGCTTCTGATTTCATAGCATTTAAAAATGCTTTTGAAAATGTATTTCCTTATGAAAACAGAAGTGAAAACACTTTGGAGGATATTAACTGTATACTTGCACGCATATACAATATCACAGGTGAACAGGATAAATTCTTCAAAATCGCCTTGAAGTCTGTGGCAGATAATCCTTCATCTGAAATGTGCTACACGCTTGGTCTTTATTATTTTGACCACAAGGATTACAACGAGGCTGCCATATGGCTTTATAATGCTGCATTTGAAGCAAAAAGTATTCTTGATATATCAAGCAGTGGAAAAAAGCCTCTTTATCTTCTTAGCGAATGTTATAAGCTGCTTTCAGAACAATGTGAAGATGATTATGAAAAAATCCAATACGTAGAAATGTCAAATGATTATAAATCCCAGGCAGATAGCTGGTGTATGCCTGAATTATAATCTTTATTGTTCTTTATTGTATTTTATTCTACAGAATATTGCATTTTTCCTTAAAACTTTGACTAAACTTATGGATTAAATCTTATTTATATGCTAAAATACATAAGTAATAAATTATTTTGGAGGTATCTAAAAAAATGAAATTAAATTTAAGACCAGCTGAAGAGTGTACATTTGACGCTGTATCATTAGGTGAAGTTATGCTTCGTCTTGATCCAGGTGAAGGAAGAATCCGTACAGCAAGAAGCTTTAGAGCATGGGAAGGTGGCGGAGAAT
>OLGH01003472.1_pt1 | contig 10754 bp, 7 predicted proteins | sample 1604851 | NCBI WGS metagenome assembly OLGH01 (sample SAMEA3888894, study PRJEB22519) | human gut metagenome | biome: human gut; feature: human-associated habitat; material: faeces | place: Denmark | collected 2010
GGTTTGTCGTCCACATAACGATTGCCGAAATCCCCATGCAAGGAGTTGTTCAGCCAAGCCACATAACGCGTCAAAAAAGGTTTATCCAGGCCGAGCTTTGTACGGGTTTCCGCGAGCACCTCTTCCGTGGGAGTGACTTCATTGACACGCACGGCCACTTCCGCCGGGTCGCTGGGGCTCAGATTGATCAGCACGAAAGACAGAAACGAAATCCCAATAAGGATGGGGATGAGGTTGAGCAGGCGACGAAAAAGATAACTCCCCATACGAAACTCCTTAAGCATCACAAGCGGCCCGGGAGACGCGTCTCCCGGGCCAGTCTGCTAGAACGACATCCTTTCAAAGGGGATTTCGTACTGGGAGGTACAGAACGTAACCCCCTTGAGAGCCGGGACATGCACGGCCTTGGTACGCGAATAGCTCAGAGGCACGTACACGCCCTGTTCATGGATATACGCCAGCAATTCCTTGTACGTATTCTTACGGGTATCCTCATTCGGCTCGATCATGAGCGCGGTGATTGTCTTGTCCAGCCATTCCTTACGCTCCAACCCGACCTGCGCCTGATAATCCCCGTGGGCGGGAATGCGCCAAGAAGACAGATACGACTGCGGATCATACGGTGTACCCCACGACAGGGAGTATTGCAGGTCGAATTCGCCGGTGCGCTGCCGATCCAGAAACGCCTGCTTTTCCTCGCCCACGATCTTGAGTTCCACGCCGATCTTCTTGAGATCGTTCTGCATGTATTCGCTGATGGTCCGTTCCTGCGAATTGTTGGAATTATAGTAGATAGTGACGGCGCACTTCTTGCCGTCCTTGTAACGGTACCCGTCCTTGCCCATGCTCCAGCCAGCCTTCTCCATCAATTCATTGGCTTTCACAACGTCGTAGGAGCGTACCGGAAGATCAACGTCGCAATAAGGAACGGTCTTGGCCATCAACGTGTCGGCTATCGTTTCCGAACCGTTAAGTATACCGTCGGCAATGGCCTTCTTGTCTATGGCGTGCTGGAACGCCTTGCGCACGTTGATGTCCCTGGTAATCGGCTGATGCGCGTTCAGAAGAATGGCCCGGGAGGCGACGGGGTCGCTGATCTCCGTCTTGTACGTGCCTTCCTTTTGTAACGCGGCAAACGCGTCGAGATTCAGCATGTCACCGTCGGAACCGAAAATAAGATCGATTTCCCCCTTCTGGAGTGCGAGCAGAATAGTCTGATGGTCCGGCATAACCTTCCAGCGTACGCTCTCCAAAGCCGGCTTAGGCCCCCAATAGCGTTCATTTCGCGTGAACACGGCATACTGCTTGTCCTTGTGCTCGGTCAAAACCCACGGCCCCGTGCCGACATAGCCGGACACGCCGTTCTTGGTTTCGCCATCAATGAAACATTTCGGGGAGATGAAACGGAAAGGCCGGGTCAGCCCCAGCTCTACCAGCGTAAGGTAGTAGGGATGCTTGAGCACCAGCTTGTAGGTATATTCGTCAACGGCCTCATTGCGGTCGATTTCGTTGACCATGTCCAGCCACGCGTGCCGGGGAAGGTTGCTCACGATGGCGTCCATATTCGCTTTGACGGCCTCGGCGTTGAAAGGCGTTCCATCCGTGAAGGCAACATCTTTCCGGAGATAAAAGGTGTATTCCTTCCCATCCGGGGAGATTTCCCATCTTTCCGCGAGCCAGGGTTTGACGCCCTCCTTCGTATTGACGACCAGCGGTTCGAACACCATGTTTTGCGCCGCCATCTCACCGGAATACAGATGAGGGTTGATGTTTCGAATATCCTTTGTGCTCGCGTACGCCAGTTCCGTACGAGGCGCTTCGGCTTTGGAGGGCGGCTCCTCCTGCGAGCACCCCGCAAGCCCCAAGAGTGCGATAACCACGACAAACAGTTTTCCCATGAACATGATTCCTCTCCGTTTACAACGTGAGCTATAAAGCTTTTTTGCTTCACCTGTTCCGCAATGAATGGCACTTCGAGGGCCAATATTGTCCAGCCAAGAAACGATGCGTTGCCTCTTAGTAGTATTTTTTTTTATTTCGTAACACTACTGAGGAGTGTACGGCAATGATTACCAAAGATATGGGATAGGGAGTTGGGGCGGCTTCAACCAGTAAGTCCCACCCTACCGAAAATGAAACCAACCCCAAAGGGTAATGTGCACTAACCCAACAATAGGATATGCCGCTCTTTTTCCGTATCAGTAATACAGCCCAGCAATTGCAATCAGTATGTTTTGATGAATGGCGCTCCCGGCCCAAAAGAGATCCCAGCCAAAGGACCAAGGTCCCCAATCAATCCAAAAGAGAAAACGATACGTTATCTCACTGCTGTTCTTCTTTTTGGGCTGATACCATGAAGCGCTTGATAATGGATACGGGCTGTCCCGTGCCGTCTACGAAATGTTTTCGTTCCACGTCAACCGTCACATTGCGTGCCCCCAGTTTGAGGAGCGTTTCCACATCCCACTGCGGACGGTCGACTCTGCTCAAAGGCAGGTTCGCGGCAATGGCATGGATCGGGGCGGGATCGACCCCGAGCATGAAGTCCGGATTGTGGCCATCCGTATAGTCAGGCTGTTTCAACTCCTCCGCATAGGGTTCGCTGTAGAGGTGGCGGTAATGATTGCCGTCAAAATTGACGAGGCGCCCTCCCGGTCTGAGTACGCGCAGCCATTCCGCATAGGCTGATTCCGGGTGTTCGAGGTTCCACATCAGATTGCGGGACACGATCAGATCGAACGTTTCATCCGGAAACGGAAGGTCCTGCGCGTCGCCTTGCCGCACAACAATAGAGACGTCAGCTTCGGCGGCATTCCGAGAGGCGCGCTCCAGCATCCCTTCCGTATAATCGAAGGCGACCACGGAATGCCCCAGCCGGGCCAGCAGGATGGAAAAGAATCCTGGCCCGCATCCTATGTCCAAAATGTCTAATTTGCCGGACGCAAGTACAAACGGACGCAGACGCTCCAGCCAGACTTTTTCCGCATGTTGAAGATCATACGCAGTCTTCAGGGAGTACCCTTCCGCCCGCGTATTCCAGTAACGCCGTATCGCTTCCAATTCTGTCATGGCCTTCTCACTGCTTGATGCCCCGTACGAGGAACATCGGGATATGGGTGTACCGAATCCGGTAGTAATCGTTCATGATGTCTGGAGGCAGAGCCGCCCTGACAAGCACGTCGCGGCAACCGAGCCGTTCCAGGCAGGCCTTGTCCCACCCGGGGCGCTGTTCACGGCTGAGCGGCAACTGCGGGATCAGCTCGTCCATGATCGGGTCTCCGTGTTCATCCTCCACGGCATACCCCATAGCACGCAGCGTTTGGGCATCTTCCGCATACAGCCGGGCAAGCTCCGGGTCGAACAGATGAGCGTGCCAGTTCGCATCGAAATTCAGGAGGACGCCACCGGGCCTGAGGACGCGCAGCCACTCCGCATACGCCCTGTCCGGGTGTTCCAGATTCCATGTAAGGTTGCGGCTCAAGACGACATCAAACGTATCATCCTCAAATGTCAGGTTTTGGGCATCCATCTGGGAAAAGTAGGCGCTTGCTTCCGGGGAATGGTTTTCGACGTTCTCCCGGGCACACTCGATCATGGCTTCGCTGTAGTCCACCCCCGTAATCTCATGTCCCCGGCGAGCCATCAGGATGGAGAAAAAGCCGGGCCCGCAACCCGCATCGAGGATACGCAGAGGGTGCTTCCACGGAAGCTGCTCCGCGATCAGTTCATCCCATACCTTGGCCTGAATAGTACCAAGTTCATCCGCATTGACGGCGGAATAGGCCGCTACCCTGCCCGACCAGTAGGCCCGTATCGTTTCCAGGCGGCACCTATTCACAACGGCCTCACGGGAATGACATTCAAAAAACCGGGGCGCGTCCGCTCGACGCTCGCCTCCACGTCGTAGACGTCGCCAAGCAAGTGCGGGTGCAGCACCCGTTCGGCCGTATCAAAGGCCTTGATCCGCCCCTCGTGAAGCATGAGCAAGCGGCTGCTGTATCGCGACGCCAACATGAGATCATGCACGACAAAAAGTGTAATCGCCCCGTTTTCCCGCGTGTATTTCCGGGCCAAATCCATGACGACGAGCTGGTGGCGCAGATCGAGCGCACTCGTGGGTTCGTCCAGCAGCAAGACCTTGGGCCGCGACACGAACGCCTGCGCCATGAACACAAGCTGCTTTTGCCCGCCGCTCAGGCTGCACACCGGCTTCCGGCTCAGACTGTCGAGCCCAAGTTCCGCCAGCGTGTCCGCCACTTTTTCGATTTGCTCGTCGGTCACTTTCCATCTGAGATCCTTGACCAGGCCGAGGAGAACCATTTCAAAGGCCGTCAAGCGGCTGGTAACGGATTCGAGCTGTGGAACATACGCAATGTCCCGATCCGAAAAAAGGTTGCCTTTATCGTCGTACAAGGCCACGTCACCGGAACGTTTGATCAGCCGCGCGATGGCCTTGATCAGTGTGGTCTTACCCACGCCGTTTCGGCCAACCACCGCCACCATTTCTCCGCCATGCAGCGTTGCGGATACATCATTGATGACGTGGTTTCCCGAAAAATGTACGGACAGGTTCTGAATAGATAAAGTCAGCATGTCACCTCCCGTTTTTCATGAGCAAAACGAACAAAAACGGAACGCCTACAATGGACGTGATAATGCCCACCGGGAGCATGGAGCCGCCAGAAAGCAGCTTTGAAACAATCGAGGACGTAAGCAGCATAAGGCCGCCAAGGATCGTCGCGCTGGGAAGCAGATACCGCTGATCCTCGCCTAATATGAGCTTCGCACAATGCGGAGCGACAAGCCCGACAAAGGCCACCGTACCGATAAAACCAACGGCACCGGCAATGAGAAATGAACAGATCAGAAAGACATGCAGACGTAACCTCTCCACATTGATCCCCAGGCTCCGGGCCCGCTCCTCACCCGTCGTCAGTACGGTGAGACGCCAAGACCAGCCGGACAGGAGCGCCGCACCCATTACCAATAAACAACCACTTACGACGACGCTCATCCACGACGAACGTTGCAGGTTCCCGAAGGTCCACCCGGAAATGATCTGCGCGATCTCCGGGGAGGCACGGTATTGCAGGTACTGCTGCAACGCCTGAAAGAAGAAATTCATGATGATCCCCGAAAGGATCAGCGTACTCGTGGACATCCCCTTCAGGCGCCCCAAATAGAAAATGAGGAGGGAGACGGCAAGCGCGAATACGAGTGCGAGCAGCGCCGTCCCGATCCAGAGGTACCCCGCCACGGAAAGCCCCAACGTAATGGCTATGGCCGCTCCAAAACTGGCGCTTGCCGTAATGCCGAGAGTATAGGGGCTCGCCAGAGCGTTGTTGGTAATGGTCTGGATTTGCAGACCGGCAAGGCTGAGCGAGCCTCCCACAAAAACACAGGTCAGCGTCATGGGCAAGCGGATGGACCACAAGATGGCCGTATTCGCCGTATCACCGTCCGGCCCGCCAAGCAGGGCATCGACGACTTCACCGGGACCGATGCCGGAAGACCCCATGCCGAGATCAACGACGATGAGGCCTAGCGTCAGGATGGCGAGCACCAGACCAGTCAACAGACGCCTTCCGTTCAGCTGCCTGTACATATGTGCATTGCCGGAAGGCATACCTTCACCCTTCATGCTAACGTGCACATTTGATCATAAAGGTTCCGTCGAACTTCAGTTCAGGGAGATACTTGGCATAGAACGCGCGCATATCGCCCATCGGATCCACTTCTTGGAAGGTGTTGGGATAGAGGATCTTGGCGAGGTACAGTGTCAACGTATAGTCGATCATGTTCCGGAGGCTGCCGTGATCCACGGCATATATCTCTCCAGACTTGACCGCAGCGAGATTCTTCCAAGCCGGACGCTCGGCAAAGCCCTTCAGCCGCTTCTGCGCAGTGGCCTCGTCGATGGTCAGCCCCATGCTCACCTGGTCACCCTCGGCGTTGTTTCGCCAAATACCGCCGCCGATGACGATAAGCTGGGGATTGGATGCAAGTACGAATTCCGTATCCAGCGGCGCATAGGGCTGGGTGGCATTCTCAGCCAGATTGTCGGCTCCAAGGTTTTTCAGGATCGCGCCCCAGAGTACATCCTTATTATAGCTGTTCCCATACTCTCCAATGCCCTTGTTCCCCAATTCCATGTAAACCGTCTTGTGCTTGGCGGAATCAGGGAGCGCGGCAATCTTCCTATACACGTCTTCAAGCGCTGAGGCGTAGACATCGCATTGTTCCTTGGCCACAGCTTCCCTGTCGAGAAGCTGGCCGAGGATCATCGTACTCTTCGTGTGGTTCTCCACCTTCATGGCATGGTAATCAAGGACTACAACCTTGATGCCGGCCTTCTCAAATATGTCGATTTTCTGGTTGTTGTCCGCAAACTGAGAGCGCCCTACCAACAAAACATCAGGCCGAAGAGACAGTATTTTTTCAGAGTCGAGGATGTTGTCGTGATATCCGCCGATACTCGGGATAGCTTTCAGTTTAGGAAATGTTTCAGTATAGACGACATACTCGCCGTACCGGGTTTCCTCCCAACCGTCGAACGTCATGCCTACAACCTTATCCAGACTCCCCGCTCCGCCGACCATCAAAAAATTGGCGATGTAGTTTGCGACGACGAACGTCTTGGGGAGTTTATCCAGCTGGACCTCGCGCCCAGCAATATCGGTAAAGGAAATCGCCGGAGCAGCCCAAATCGTTTTTCCGGTACCCCCCAAAAAAAGAACCGACAGCGCGCAAGCCATCATCACACGGGAGAGCCTTCCCAAAATGTGCATCATGAACCCCTCCTTGCTGGAATAAGTAACACGTTTATAAAAAAAGTATTATGTGTCAAGAGGGAATGAATTCAATTACACTATATTTATAAATATTCCCTTAAATGTAATGCGGTTCAAGCCTCCGCGGGACGAACGGAGAGTTCTTGTGCAACCCCAGAAGGTCACAGTATGGGCAGCAATACCGCACTGTGCGAATGCTGTTTATCGACGTCATCCGTTCACCGCCCTGATGAGCGGTTCCATTTTCCCATCGTACTCATGCAGGCTTGGGATTAGCCTTGAAAAGAACCGTTTTTGCTCAGTGCGTCATAACGCCGTATTCTTCAGGAAACAGAACCACAGAGGAACCTACCAATACAATCGGTGGGTTCCTCTTTTTTATAAGGCACTATGAAAGCAGTATCCCAACAGGCGCATCAGGAGCTAGCCAAACCACACAGTGCCAAAGTGTAGCCATGCTTGATCAGGGACAAAAAACGGTGATGCGAAAGGGAACCGGGAATCACTGGCTCCGCACCCTAGGAAATCTGTACATCATCATATTCCAGCGAGCTCACTCTAACGAACAGGGATGAGTATCAACAGTATAACTTGAGAAAATCATTTACGAATAACTCGTGCTACGATTTTTTAAATCGTATGCTTTTCTGCATTGATGTGGAGAAAGCGAAACCTGTAACGATAGGAGAACGTAAATGACTACTCTTGGAACAAGATACCCTACATTGGCGTTTATTTCCGGAGGCGTGGGAGAAGCAGAGGATGGCATTCCCCCACAACCATTTGAGACGTTTTGCTACGACTCGGCGCTGATGCAGGCTAAAATCGAAAATTTCAATATCATTCCTTATACTTCCGTACTGCCGAAAGAACTGTACAACAACATTGTTCCTGTCGATTCCGTAGCTTCTTCCTTCAAACACGGTGCCGTGCTTGAGGTCATTATGGCCGCTAATGGGGCCAGATTGGAAGAACACCGCGCCATTGCCACCGGGCTGGGCATCTGCTGGGGAAAAAACAAACAGGGCGAACTCATCGGGGGATGGGCGGCGGAATATGTCGAATACTTCCCCACTTGGATCGACGACGATATCGCTAAGGCTCATGCCGAAATGTGGTTGAACAAGTCTCTCAAGCATGAGCTGAGCCTGCGCGGGGTGGAACAACACAGCGAGTTCCAATTCTGGCATAATTACCTGAACCTCACCAAGCCTTATGGATATTGCCTGACCGTTATGGGGTTCCTCAACTTCGAGTTTGCTGACCCTGTGAAACGCTAGCTTTGTCATCCCATAGCCGATCCCGGACCGCCAGATCAGGGCGGCGGTCCGGGCAAAATGGAACAGATTGTCAGTGAACAGGAGCGGGGTATGGAGAATAATACCAAAAAATTAGGTGTGATCGCGCTTGCCAGTGTGGTGGTGAGTTCAATGGTGGGGGGTGGCATTTATAGCCTGCCCCAGAATATGGCAGCCCAGGCTTCGGTAGGGGCTGTGATCATCGCTTGGGTCGTGACGGGTATCGGAATGTTTTTCCTGGCGAATTCCTTTCGCATCCTTTCCGACATCCGACCGGATCTCAAAGCGGGGATCTACATGTATGGCCGAGAGGGGTTCGGTTCTTTCGTTGGGTTCCTCATCGCTTGGGGATACTGGTTGTGCCAGATTTTCGGCAACGTAGGCTACGCAGTCATCACCATGGATGCCCTCAACTATTTCTTCCCGCCCTATTTCGCCGGCGGCAATACCATATACGCCATCATCGGCGGATCCATCCTGATTTGGCTATTCAATTTTGTGATACTGCGCGGGACACAGCAGGCTGCCGTGATCAACACCATAGGTACGATCGGCAAACTCATTCCGTTGTTCGTGTTTATCATTATTATGATTTTCGTTTTTCATATTGATAAGTTCGATTTCGACTTCTTCGGCAAGCTGGCGGTGGACAATGGACAGCATTTAGGTGGGCTCGGTGCTCAGATAAAGAGTACCATGCTGGTTACACTTTGGGCCTTTATCGGGATTGAAGGTGCTGTGGTCCTTTCAGATCGGGCCCAGAGCCAAGATGACGTAGGCAAGGCCACGATCATGGGTTTTGTTGGCTGCCTCATTGTATATGTCCTGTTGTCGGTATTGCCCTTTGGATTTATGACCCAACAGGAACTGGCCGCCGTGCCTACGCCTTCCACTGCCGGTGTACTGGAACGGGCCGTAGGGACATGGGGAAGCTGGATTATGAACATTGGGTTGATCATTGCGGTTCTGGCCAGCTGGCTTGCCTGGACATTGATCACAGCGGAAATGCCTTTTGCCGCGGCAAAAAACGGAACCTTTCCACGCCAGTTCTCTAGGGAAAACGCCAACGGTGCGCCTTCCGTGTCCTTGTGGGTGACAAGCGCGCTCATGCAGCTCGCGCTCCTGCTTGTCTATTTTTCCAACAATGCTTGGAATATGATGCTGAGCATCACGGCTGTCATGGTTTTGCCCGCCTATCTCATCTCCATGCTTTTCTTGTGGAAAACGTGCGAGGATGGCCAATATCCCCAGGGGGCCGCAACCGGACGCGCTTCGGCGCTGGCCTGCGGCTTTCTAGGGTCGGCCTATGGGCTTTGGCTCATTTACGCTGCTGGTCTGCACTATTTGCTTATGGCATCGGTGTTTATCGCCATCGGTATCCCTGTCTATATCTGGAGCCGGAAACAACATCCTGATCAGAACCCCATGTTCCTGAAATATGAAAAAGTACTTTTGGTGCTGCTCGTACTTGTAGCTTTGTTCTCGCTCTATCTTTTTATGCGGGGAATTGTAAAACTATAGCGAGTAGATATTAAGGAGTTAAAGTGCGGCTAACGTCTTCCCCAAGGACAGGACCTCCCTTTGGGTAAAAGTTTGTCCCACTTCATTCGAAGGAGCCCCCCCCAACAGTGCAGTAAACACTGTTGGGGGGATCTTTTTCGGTAGTGATGGACAGTACCTGCCGGACATTTGGCCATGCAGGGAGACAGCACGGGGTGCTCCGTATCCAAGCGGAACACATCAAGGCCGCAGGTTTTAAAACAGGTGCCGCAACCAGTGCATTTTGAAACATCAATAGAGTTGATCACCGCTTTCCTCCTTGTTTGCACAGGCTCACAACGGACTTGTTGTCATCGAGCGCCAGCGACATGCCGTAACACTTGTGCATATCGTCACAATAAAGACACGGAGGGATTCATGTTAAGTAGCAAACGCTACCGATGGCAACATAATGTTGAAATTGTATCAATGTCCGCTGAAACGGTGGTGTCTATGAATGGCAAGAGGCTGTGGAGTCCATGCTTGTCGGTGCGGGCACTGTACAGGTACGTTCCCCAGTTATGGAAAATGGCTATGGCATCATCAAAAAATTCTGTGAAGGGCTGGGGTACTTGGACGGTTCCAGAAGACTGTGGCCGATTCTCAAGGGCGTCACACACTTCCCTTTCCCTTCTCTGAGTCACGAATTCTGACGAAAACCTAGCAGGATTGTTTTTCCGTCCTCTTATGGCATGTTAGCAAGGAAAGACTTTTTTCGGAGCATACGGGTGTTGCAGGTGTCCATCCAGAAACAACTTGAAGCATTCGCGCTTCAGGTTTCTTTTGTGCTCGCTTCCCACGGCATCACGGTACTGTGGGGGGCTTCCGGTTCGGGTAAGACCACCTTACTGCAGTGCCTTGCCGGGTTGCTTCGCCCTGATGCAGGGAGGATCGCCTGCCGTGAGGCAGTCTGGTTCGATGCGGAACGGGGCGTATGCCTCGCGCCCGAACGGAGGCGGCTCGGATATGTTTTTCAGGACGTCCGGCTGTTCCCGCATCTGTCCGTGCGCTCGAATATGCTGTTCGGGCGGCGGTTCCGGGGCCCGTCCGGGGTATCGTTCGAAGACGTGGTAGCGCTTTTGGGTCTGGGACGGCTGTTGCACCGCACTCCTTCCGGTCTGTCCGG